>Ga0115545_1001573_pt1 | contig 11735 bp, 18 predicted proteins | sample COGITO_mtgs_1003_FD_87188 | JGI IMG/M metagenome (GOLD analysis project Ga0115545, IMG submission 87188) | Pelagic marine microbial communities from North Sea - COGITO_mtgs_100330 | ecosystem: Environmental > Aquatic > Marine > Epipelagic | place: Germany:Helgoland, sampling site Kabeltonne...
CCTGACACAATTTGTACTCGTCTTCCTAATGCTGATCTGCCATTAAAGCGTAGATTGCGTTGCGTTGCTGAGTATCTAATTCGTTCAGGTGAATTTGAAAAAATGCGTCACGAAAATGGTAAGCTGATTAAAAAGAGGGGTGTATTAGGAAAAATGGTTGTTATCTATCAGCCATTGCCTAAGATGCTAACTGTCTTGCAAAAACAAAAACTGATTACCAATGACGGATAGAAGAGAAAAAATCCTCCAGGCTGTCTGCGGGGAAGATATTGATGGCAACAGTGCCGCCTATGCAGACGTAACTGCCAGAATTATCTTGGCAGATATGGGCAAATACTTTTTTGAGTTCTGGAAAACAGAAGGCCCTGGTGCATTGGTAATGCAGCCAGAGGATGAACGTTCAATGTTTTGGCTCACACTAGAAGAACTACATGCTGCCAAGGAAGAGTCGGAGCGTAAGGGAGAAAAGAAAATGGCAGAAACATTTAATACCATTCTTGAGTCAGCAGCTAAGATCGATCCCACTGCAGCAGCTGCTTATATCCTTAATGACAGTCAAGGGATGCGTTACTTTGTAGTTGATTACGAAAAGGACGCAAAGTAATGGGCGTAAGGAGAGGCAATATAAAGTCGGAAGACTTTGAATGGATTTCAAACCGTGATTTGGTTGACTCTGCCCATATGCTTATGGGGGAAATTGATCTCGATCCTGCTAGCTCGGCATTTGCTAACCCATACGTCGGAGCAAAAAACTTCTACAACCCAGTTGATGACGGGCTCAACGATCAGAAATGGTTTGGCAAGGTCTACCTTTTTCCGCCACATCAGTCCTACTTCTGGGAAAAAAAGAATGCCCGTTGGAAGCCAACAAGAGGTTTGTCTCCCACCCTCACATCTGGACACTCGCTTTGGTGGAGAACGTTAAAGCGTAAGTGGTTAGCTCGTGAAGTAGAGCAGGCTATTTACTTTACCAATTATGTTGATATGGTGATGTATAGCCAGGATATCTTTGATCATCCTGTGTGCATCATGAAGCAAAGACCGTCTTTATTACGTCATTACTATACGGATGACAAAGTGGAGCCAAAGTCCACTGGGGTTTCCATGATTGTCTACTTAGGTCCACCAGACAATATTGCCGAAGCTACGGAAAATTTCGTGGATATTTACTCTGAAAAAGGCAAGGTGTTGGTGTAGATTATTTGAACAGACAAAGACAGATGAGCGTTCTAAGCGATAAAGAGATCCGTGAGTTTGCAAAGAAAGGGATGATTGAACCCTTTCAGGATCGTCTTGTAACCAAAGAAGGTGGTGTGCCTGTCCTTAGTTATGGCCTAAGCTCTTATGGTTATGACATTCGGCTTTCACCTAGCCAGTGCCTTTTATTTGGTGGCGTTCAGCACGGAATGTGCGATGCTAAGAACTTCGACCCTGAGATTTTAAAGGAGACTGCCCTTCATGAAGACGAGCGCGGAAAGTATTTTATTTTGCCTCCTTATGGCTACTGCCTCGGCGTTGCTATTGAACGGCTGGCTTTACCCAGGGACGTTACAGTGGTTGCTGTAGGTAAGAGTACTTACGCCAGGGCTGGGATTATGGCAAACATAACTCCAGCTGAGGCTGGTTGGGAAGGGCATCTGACTTTAGAAATTAGTAACTGCACTCCTTTGTTCAATAAAATTTATGCCAACGAAGGTATTTGCCAGCTCCTGTTCTACCAGGGTGAACCCTGTGAAGTGAGCTATTTAGAGCGCAAAGGAAAATATCAGAACCAACCGTTGGAAGTAATATTAGCTAAGGCTTAGAAAAAGCTACTGGTTGTCGCTTGTGGTTTATCCGCATAGTTCGTAGAACCGGCCCTGCCAAACTGATCACCTTCGGTAAAAGCAGGGACTTGTCCTTCTCTGTTCGTCCATGGACCGTCGAATTTTCTCTTCTGAGAAAACTTACCTGCAGATCGCTTTGCTCGCAGAAACTTTTCAACACGATTTTGCTTCCCTACGTTGCGAGTGTCCGCAGCCTTCGCGATCTCCCTCTCATCCTCATCTAATCGACGAATATCTACGTCATAAGCCCTTTGTGGGTTAAGGTCATTAACCTCTCCACCAGAAGATCCCGCATCTAAACTGCGGTCATAGTTCTTTGAATAAGCCATAATAGAATTATAGTTGACTTAAACCAGGGCATAGTGTAATGAGTTTCCTCAATGAATTCATGGGAACGAACGATACGTTAAAAGATCGTATGTTGACTATCGATAGTTTTGGTCAGCCTTTGGATAATGAGGCTAACGATGTTCCTTTGTATGACCAATACAATACTGGTCTTGCTGCAACGCAGCAAAATATGAGCGATCGTATTAACCTAAGTATTGATCCAAGTGCACAGCCCAGATGCGGAGTAACGGGAACGATTCCAAGCGCAGAGACAGGAATGATGCACGGAGCAGAGCCTCAACCAAGGCAACTGATGATAGACATGGGTCAATTGTCTCCAGAAGAGCAGGAAGTAGCAATGAACCAGCAACGCAAACTAAAGACTGGTTTGAACCGGTCGGGAGCGATGCTTCAGAATCTGGCGATGTGATGACCTTTTCTGATTGCCCAGGGGGTGTTTGCCCTGTCCCTTGGGCAACGGATACTAGTGGTGACGATCTAAAAGGACATCCTGTTTTAGTCGATAATGTAAACCATCCCTCTCACTACACTGACGGCGGTATTGAATGTATCGAAGCAATTGAAGCACAGCTAACGCCAGAAGAATATAGAGGCTACCTAAAAGGCAACGTGGCAAAATACGTATGGAGAGAAAAACATAAGGGGGGAATTCAGTCATTACAGAAAGCGCAGTGGTATCTCACACGACTTGTAGATATAGAATAAACAAGATCATAAAAAGTTATGACTGTAACAACCAACGAGCATGGACAAACAAATGTCTTTGCTAAAGAACCAACAATGGAGGTAATTGAAGTGACCGAAGAGCACAACACAAAAGCTGAGCGTTTAAATGGCCGCCTTGCAATGCTGGGCGTTATTGCTGCCATTGGTAGCTATGCAGTCACAGGGCAGCTAATCCCTGGCTTATGGTAAGTGTTGCCTATACTCCTCCGCCATTGCCCTTAAAGCTTTGTGCGGAGGTTGCTTGGGAAATAATCCATACCCCTGTCTTGACGGAAGAAGATAAAAGAAAAGTCTTAGGCAATCTTCGTCGTCGGTGTGGTCAAAATTTTTTAGATCCGGTAATCATGGCTCCTACAGGTTGGCCTCTTAACCAAAAATAGGTTGTTCACCGTCTTCTTCGTCATCCATTTCTTGTGACATCATGCTGATAGCAAGTTGAGTCAGCTCTAGGTCTGTAGGAATATCAAATTCAAGTTCTACTTCTTCTGCTTGTAACATGTCTTTGATTGCTTGCAACTCAAGCAATCGTTGATGGTACAGATTCAAAAGGGCAATTTGAAGCTGATCCCATGTCATTTCTTGTGCTGCTAACTCTGCTTTCCTCATGGAAAGCTGTAGGTGTAAGGGTAGATCCATTTCCTTCAGTGACGTGAAATCTTCCATTCGTTAGACCTTATTGAAATAATTCTAACTCCAAGAACTAAAGATGTCCCTTAGCTCTTGATCCTCCATTTCATCCATTGTGTCACTTAGGCAGAAGGAGTTTGCAAATTCGCTTAGAACGTAAGGGCTGACTGAACTTTCCAGTTCTCGAATAGCACGTACTTGATGAGGTGCAGCGGAATAATTTCTAAAAGCCTTTAGTAGCACCATGTCTGAAGGCCATGGATTGACCTCTAAATCCTGGAGGAATAGCTTGGTTTCTTGCCTGCGGCGATCCAATAGACCGCCTATGACCTGACGGTCTTTGTCAAAGACCCATTGGTTTATGGTTTCAGTGACTGCTTTGTAATCATTGCGATCCAGTTGGTCAATGATTTCACTGTATAAAAAAGCTTCCCATCCAATGGAGTGGGCAAAAGAAATCAATGCTTCCAGGCTGGAAGGATAAAGCCCAAGGTTTAAAGCCTTTAGTTCATGGGCAATAATGTTGATGTCTTTCAGGACATACTCAAAAGCCTTCTTCTTGGTACACATTTGCCCTTGCTTGACAGCAGTGCCATCAGGGTAAAATTGTGTTCCATGCCCAATGGTGTAGGGTTCTCCTCCAGAGCCTGGGTCTGGGTATGCTTTTTCATTAAAGCCTTCAAAGGTTTTAATGATGTTCAACGCAGTCTTATAGGGGTACATTGAACACTGGAAGAGAAGCTCTTTAACTATATATTACTTTCCTTGCCCTCGTAACTGTTTACGTCCATGAGAAGGCTTTGAATGTTTGCCTTGACCTTGACGTGTTTTTTTAGGTTTTGCTTGTACGTAAGAACCAGCTGTGTTCATAGGTCATAATTCGCTTCGCAAATTATACTAAACAAAAATAATTTCATTTGTTTATATTCTTCTTGTTGTTCTGGTGGTCTAGCTGGTGAACCAGGCCAAACCTCTAACGCATCACAGACTGCTTGGTACAGAGTCCTGCATACATCAATATTTAAAGTGATTTGGAATTGATCTTTCATTTACCATTTGACCTTGTGACTCCAGTACCTGGCACTCATCTTGCTGGGCTTGCTATCTTGTGCATTGTGACGTGCATAGTATGACTTCTTACGTGCTTTCTCTTTATCTGTCTGGGGATTTTTTCCGGCTCCCTTCACGCCCTGTTGACCGAATCTTACGATTTTTTCCTTACCATTTTCACAAGCTTTCACGACGTGTGACTTAGTTTTATGCCCAGGCGTTTTCTGAGGCTTGTTGCATTTCATCTTGTCTTTATGAAGCTTGGCTGCCTTAGCTGCTTTTTTGGGTTTATCTGACATCAGATAGCCTGGATGTAGTCTCTATTTTACTTAAAGAAACTTGTGAAATCGTTAATTATATCTCGTCCTGTATCGCTTGCATAGTCATCATTATTTTTTTCATCAGCAAATAAATCAAAGTATCCGGGTTCATTGTCTTTGTCTTTGTCTTTGTCTTCGTTTGATGTTCCAAATAGATCACTGTCTTCATCTCCCAGGAAGCCTTGAATAGAGCCTAGAGCAGTGAATGGGTCACTCATGTCAGCCCCTTTAAAGGTAAGTCCTTCAAGACCTTGGGTGATCATATCAAGGTCAGTCCTGTCCATGTCAGGCATAAATGTCTCGTAGAATTCTTCTTGTGTACCGCCAAAGCCAGCATTTTTAAATGTTTTGTACAACGCATCTGCATCATGATCTTCTTCTGGTTGAGCGTCTTCATCTCTTTCAATGTAGGTAACACCTAATTCTTTTTGAGTAGGTTTTTTACTTTTTTGATTTAAGTATTTAATTCCTTCACGTATTTCTTTTGCAGCTCCTGTTCTAACAGACTCAAGAATATATTCTTTTACTTCATTTAAGGTTGCACTTTCATCCAGTCCGTATAGTTCAAGTAGCTCCTTCCATTCTTCTTTGTTTTCTAATGGATCGATACCTTCAAGTATTTCATTTGCAAATTCTTCAGGCGTAACAAAGGCTAGGAAAGGAGAGTCCCCAAATTCATTACGTGCATCATCCACAGCAGACAAAACATTATTACTAATAAAACTTTTTACATCACTGTCTGTTACAACATCACGTGCAGGGTCAAAATTTTCGCCTCGTCCAATCTTGTCATAATGTAATTTGGCAAATGAATTCTTATCATTTAGATCTAACCCGTAATAATAAGCAAGTTCGGACCACGTTACTCCTGTTCTTTTTCCTGTTAGACCAAAGTCTTTGGCTTCTTGTTCAGTCAATGAGTAAGCGTCTGAATTAGGTTTTGCTTTTGCTTTTGCCCAGTCAGCAGCAACTTTTTCTTTTTGGTTTGCATAATCTAATTTCTTTGCATCATTTACAGTTCCATACTTAACAGAGTCTCCGGGATTGAAATAAAATTCAGGATCAAAAGACTTTTGGTAACTGTCACCTACTTTTCCTTCTAGATCTGCGTAAAAGTTTTCAGCACGTAAGGCTGCAATATCACGCAATGCATTTACTGCTGTTTGTGTTTGAAAGATATTCTGATCTGTTTCCTTGTCAATAGTGTCAATATAACTAATGAATTCATCCATTGATTTGGATTGATCAAAGCGTGGTGTTACATAGTTATCAATAAAATTCTTTTTAAAATCTTCTTCTAGTTGATATACAGTTGTACGTTCATCTCCGATTGTTACTTCGCCTGTCTTCTCATCAAAATCAACGCCGAAACCTAAGACCTCACTCTTGCCTTCTATATCTTTAATTAAAGTATCATTAAACCATTTTTGCCAGTTATACTCTGAACTGTTAAAGTTTACTCCTGTGTATTTACCAATTGTATTTTCAAAATTGTCTTCTAGATTAGACGTGTTGACGCCCATTGTTCCTAGGATTCCCCCTACACCTGAGTCACCAAGGATGGAATTCGTAAGTGTAGCGTTCATATTAAATATTTCACTAAACCCTGGCAGGCCTTTGTAGATATCTAATTCTCTTTCTCTTGCTCTGGCTTTATTTAATTCATTAATTGTTTGAGTTTGCATGTCAAGGCCAATGCCTTTGAATTTATCTTGTTCTGTTAACTCTTTTTGTGCAATGCTTCCACCAACAATTAATTCAAGATCACCTCCAACACCGTCTTCCCAGTTAACTGTACGAATAGGTTGACCGTTTGATATTCTTTCGCCAGTAAGTCCTAGCTGATTGTCACGGATTAATTGCCTATCAGCATCTGAAAAGTTTTGCTGGAAGTCTTCTCTATAGGCATCTGTTTGTGCTGTTGGTTTTTCTTTGTTACCTCGATAGCCTGCTGATTTTCCTGTTGTGCTATAAGCATTCCAAGCAAAGTTACCTGGGTTTTCATAACGAACAAGAATATCAAGATCATCTTGTTGTACTGCACTATTCCATGTACCTTGTAGGTTCTGACCTCCTTGGTTTTCTTTTAAGTAATAAGCACTATCAAATCCACCTACTGGTGGATTTATACCTTGCGCTTCGTAATCCCAGGGAGTGACTCTTGTCGAACCGTAGTATCCTTTGTATGAAAGTTTTAACGTCTTTAATAAACTATTCTTTGTAGTATTGTCAATTACTCCGTTATTTACCAAAGAGCTTAAGTATTCTGCTTGTCCTCCAGGGGCAGTAGAATCGATTTGACTACGGTTGCCAACGTAATTCCCTGTGGGGCTAGCCTTTGCCCAATTAATAGCCGCATTACTCCAGCTATTTATACTCGAAACCCTAAACTCTTCTTTATCGCCTGCTGTATTAAATTCATCTGCCTTTGCCTGACGCAAGACAGGAACTTCATCACGGTTGTAAACATGGTCCGCTTCGTTTAAAATCCTATTTTCTTCATTTTGTGTTCTAGCGGCCTCATTTTGGGTAATATTACTATTTCGCTCATTTTTTATTCGGTCGCCAATACCACGTGCCTCATTTAAATACTTCTCCTTCCATTCAAAGCCTCTACGATCTGCAAAATCATTTAAGCCATAACCATTGAATTCATTCGGTTGTTTAATAGTAAAAGCTTTCCATTCACCGCCTTGATAATCTTTACCATCATTTTTAAGATCTACTGTTTTCCCGTTCTTAATTTTTACATAAATTGTTGTTGCTGTTTCTTCTGCACGGCCAGCATATGCATCTGTTTTACGGTCTGCTGGCCTTAAAGGTACCGCATCTTTAAACTCACCTGGTTTGTACGGATTATTACTTGAACTTCTTCCGGTAAAAGATAAATTAGTTCCTTGCCATCCGCCGTTTGAATAAGAAGCCATCTATGCAACGCCTAGCCTTAGCTGGCTTAATTCAGAAGTAAATACTATTTTATCTCCTTTTGTCCACTCATGAACAGCATCTAGTTTGCTTTGTGAAAAAAACTCTTGTTTCTTGTACCATTCTTCCATTGGACTGGAAGCTTTATTTGTGTTGCAGGTGCGGCAACAAGGAATCAAATTGCTTCGGTTGGACGAACCTGATTTAAACTTTGGGACTATGTGATCTAGGCTGGTTGCTTCGTTTCCGCAATAGCCACACTTGTAGTTCCAGGCTTTGTATATTTCTTCTCTGAAGCGTTTTTTCGCTTGTTTCGGTCGGAGTTCAAGTAGGAGTGCGAGCGGTTCGTTCTCCGTTTTGAACATGTTGTTCTAGCCGTTAACCCATCCTATGTCAGGTCAATATCATAAAATTTCAACCTGTTGAAGATTCTGTTAACATCCGCTACACACAGCTTGATTTTTTTACATCTGGGATTATCTTGAGTGGGTACATGATTAAAACTAATGGTTAGTAGTTGGCAGCCCAGGCACCGTGCAGTGAAGATGCTTGGTGTAGATTCTCGTACGCTTTATCGTATGCGGGATAGCGGTGACTACAAGCTAGGCAAGCACTTTGGTGCAGGCCCTATGACTAGATGCCGGGACACCTATTACTGGAATATTCCTTTGGTAGCAAAGCTTCTCAAGCAGAAACAAGAGCAGGAAACTGCTTCTGTCGTTTAATAGGAGTGTAATAAATTTTACGAATCTTATGGGCAAGGATAAGACCATCAATCGAAAGGTTGATCTTTCCTTGGTCCATTGCATCAGTTAAGCTGACGACGAGGGGATTCCAGCAGTTCTTCCTTTTGGGAGGCTGCTTTTCTTTTAGTTGAAAAATAAAAACCCACTGAGGATGCAGTGGGGAAATAGATCTTTTTTTTGATTTGATATTTATAGAGTTATCTTCATTCCAGGTAAACCCTTCTAATTCAGCAGGGGATTTACCGTAGACAGCAACCATGGCAAGAAGCCAACCTACTTTTGATAAGCCTGGTTTTGCAACCACATTAAAAACTTCGTCAACTATCCGGGCATCATTCGGAAGATGTTGATGGATCATGGTAAGAGGGTGGAAGGAGTAACGGCACTATAGACACTGGCTAACCAGCTCGATGAGTAACTTGATTTAAATATCAAGAGAACTTATTGTTCCTTGATAAAAACATTATAAAGGATTAAGTTATGCTAAGTCAAATCCTAGTAATTTATGCCCGGTCCAAGGTTGTAAGCGTTGGTCTTAAAGTTCCAATCGTTGATAGTAAAGCCACTTGGTTGTCCACCTGCTGCTGGCATCTGTCCTGATGCAACACTGTAGTAGTTACCGTCTTTATCCTTCATTAAAAAATTACCTATTCTGATAAAAGTACTAGGTATATTAAATAGTCTTTGCATCATTGGCATCATCATTGGTGCCTGAATGTTAAACGGGGGTACATCCATGTAGCCCATTCCGTAATAATCTAGTTTATTAAATGCACGTACCTGTTCTGCTTGGGTTCTAAGAACTAATTTTGTTTCCCATTCACTCATGAGTCCCACTTCTACAGGGAAGTCTGATGGTTCTGGTGGTGCTTCTCCAGCTGCAAACTTCATCGCATAAATATGTTTGCACCATCTATAAGAGTCAAGCGTATATGTCCAGTTGTCACTAATAAAAGTAATCTCTCCACCGGGTGCCTTGTAGTCGTTGTAATTAGGCATACCTTCTGCCACCTGGTCAGGGTTTGGTCCGACTCCTCTGGTATAAGCCTTACCAAAATCAGAGAATACACCCGGCAGATCCCGGTATAAATTCTTGGGATCTTTTATGTTTTTACCTGATTCAAATGTACTTACCCCTGGCACTGAGTATTCATTTGTATTACCGCTGGGGTAAACAATGGTCATCAAACGGTTTTGTTGAATCTGTGCATTGACTTTTGTTTGGGCTGCATTCATCATCTGCCCATTCATTGTCATCATTTCGTAGCGACCAGGCTTAGTGGTTGCACACCTGGTGACCGGGAACAGTGGTTTTTTCCTCAGCCCAAGAGTAGACAAGTAAGCATAATCACGACGCATGTAGTCCTGACAAGAGCAGCAGTAACGACTGCCTGTTTGTAGATAACGTCCTGGATGAAATGGAATACGAGAAGGTGTCCTTCTGACACCAGAATCAATTGTGGTTTCTACTGAACCAGTCTTTGCAACTTTAAGAATGCCTTGATTCTGATCAACATCAATAAGAACAGCTTGCACAAAACCATATAGTTTATTGGTTAATGGATCACGAGTCTCAGCATCAATAGCTTCTCCAGATACTGTAAGAATCGTATCTTCTAATATGTCTCCATTGATTGCCTTTAAACTTCCGCCAGGACCAAAGTTGACATATAAAGGTGGAGGTAAGGGTCCACTTACTCCTGAAATTGTTCCTGAACTAAAAGTACCACTGAGTTGGATGTACCAATAATTTGTATTGTCTTGGCCGCTACTGAGAAATAAAACTCTTGGATCAGCTTCTCCAGAAACTGCTAAACGAGTGCCATCTTCTGACGTTAAGTTATCAAAACGTAAATTACCTGCTTCTACAACACCCGCCCAATGCATACCCAGTTCTTTGTTCTGAGTTGGAAAACCCTGTAAAACACCGGAGACAACAGGTTGTCTTGCACCAATGGGTGTAATGACCCCTGGAGGAAAAGGGATCTCATAGTCGAAAGGATACAGAAAAGACTTCCGTGCACCATCACCAACGGCAAGCTCCCATCCTTTGCGCCATCGTGTCCAGGCTGCGTTCCTGTTACTACTATAAAGAGAGTCTGGGACACTACCTCCAAACTCTGCGGTGATTGGTTTTACTTTATAGTTTAGAGTTTTTTTATCTACTTTTCTTGCAAAAGAATCAGATCCGAAGTTTCCAAAGTTTCCTCCGGGTCTTTTCCTTGTCATATCAATAGAAACCGCCTTGCGCTGTAATTCTAATTCCGTTTACATAACCAGCTGAAGAAGATTGTGCACCGCGCTGTACAACACCAACGTATAGACGATCACCGCGTTGAAGATTGATAGCCCTATTACGCAAAGGAGTAGCTTCGCCCAGACCGGTGATATTACCGGTATTAGGAACCGGTACGCTGAGTTCAGGTAAGACATCTGTAAAGTCCATTGCAGTATCACCTACAGTTAAAGTCTTATAACTAATCATGTGGTAATCGCCATCTGCTGGGATGGGGACTGTAGTTCCACGAGTGTGATACAGAGCTAAGGTAACGGCAGGAAGAGTGCCAGCTTCAGGGGAGCTGTATGAAAAACCATTGACAACTCCTCCTGAGTAAAGGATCTCTGTGTTGATGTTTCCACTAGCAAGTGATCCTGTATAGGTGTAATACCCAGCACCGTTAGAAGGCTCATTAGCCAACAAGCCAGAATCAGTAACAAAAACAGTCTGGCCACTAACCAAGCCAATGTATGCTCCTGATGTGCTTGTATTAATAACATAGTCAGGATCAATGGCGATGTTCATGTCATCACGAACAGCCATTACAGAATCGATGATGCCACCACTGTTGTTGTCGGAGCTTAGGTTTGCATCCATATCAACGAGTAGAGCAGGGCTTTGACCACCCTGGACTTCGACCGTTGCGCTACTACCAACAACCTGATTTGTTAAGCGAGTCCGAGCAATTAGCGGCCGATCAACAAATACTGGCTGCTTGTTAGTATTCGTAGCGGTCATGTTTCCACTTCTAGTATCAGTTTATTTTACTACTTATTGATTAAGTTTAGATAGGTTGCTGGATCTAAATATCCAGGTGTCTCTTCTTTGGTCGTTCCTTCTGGCATAAATTGCTTTAAATTCATGCCTGTGTACTGCTGGATGATAG
>Ga0115545_1001592_pt1 | contig 11628 bp, 10 predicted proteins | sample COGITO_mtgs_1003_FD_87188 | JGI IMG/M metagenome (GOLD analysis project Ga0115545, IMG submission 87188) | Pelagic marine microbial communities from North Sea - COGITO_mtgs_100330 | ecosystem: Environmental > Aquatic > Marine > Epipelagic | place: Germany:Helgoland, sampling site Kabeltonne...
CCCGCCGGTGCCTTTGGCTCTTGCCGTTACAAGCTCAAGTCATTCGAGGAAAACGCGCGCGAATACGAACGTCTCATGGACGTATTTAAGGCGCATAACATTCGGTACTTTCTCTACAACGGTGGCGGCGACTCGCAAGACACTGCTAACAAATTCGCGCAGCTGTCTATCGACAAAGGCTATCCCATCACCTGCGTTGGGGTACCTAAAACAGTCGACAACGATCTTCCCATCACCGACAACTGCCCAGGCTTCGGCTCGGTAGCTAAGTATGTTGCGGTATCTATCCGTGAGGCAGGGCTCGATGTAGCGTCGATGTGTGCAAGTTCGACCAAAGTCTTTGTCATGGAGGTTATGGGTCGCCACGCAGGTTGGATCGCCGGTGCCGCGGGTCTTGCTGCAGAGCAAGAAGGCGATGCGCCGCATATTATTTTATTTCCTGAGATTGCCTTTAACCGTGAGAAATTTCTCAAAAAAGTGAAGAGCTGCGTAAAGAAATTTGGCTATTGCGCGGTGGTTGTCTCCGAGGGCGTGCAGAACGCCGATGGCAGCTTCCTCGCCGAGGCCGGTGGCAAAGACGCCTTCGGTCATGCACAGCTCGGCGGAGTCGCCCCATTTATTGCCGACATGATCAAGGCAGAGCTAGGGTATAAATACCATTGGGCGGTGGCCGATTACTTGCAGCGTTCGGCGCGGCACATTGCGTCTGCGACAGACGTAGAACAGGCTTACGCAGTAGGCGCAGCAGCAGTAGAGTTCGCACTCGCGGGAAAAACAGCGGTTATGCCGGCGATCATTCGCGGCAAAGGGAAAAAATACAGCTGGAGTATTGGTGAGGCAAAGCTATCCGATGTCGCCAATGTCGAGAAGATGATGCCGCGCAATTATATAAGCCGCGATGGCTTTCACATTACCGACGCGGCGCGAGATTATTTGGCGCCGCTTATCCAAGGTGAAGATTACCCTGAGTACAAGAATGGCCTGCCGCAGTACGCGCGGCTAAAAAAAGTACTCGAAAAGAAAAAGCTCAAGACCTGGCGCAGCTAAGGCGCCAGTCGCTCGATAATCCAAGTCAGACCATCTCGCGTGTAGCGAAATCGGTTATGGAGGCGGTTCGCGCCGCCTTGCCAGAACTCGATTTGTGACGCGCGCACGCGATATCCACCCCATGTCGAAGGACAGGGCACCTCTGCACCCTCGGTGCTTTTATCGAGCGCAGCGAATGCCGCTTCGAGTGCCTCGCGCGACTCAACCACCTCGCTTTGCGGAGACACCGCTGCTGCTAACTGGCTGCCGCGGGGGCGGCTGTGAAAATAACGCTGCGAGTCTTCGACGCTGAGCCGCTCAGCGACACCACTCACCCGCACCTGCCGCTCGACACTGTGCCAGGGAAAATGCAGGCTGATATTCGGGTTGAGATCTAGGTCGCGACCTTTGTGGCTGGCATAACTCGTGTAGAAAACGAAACCCTCGGCATCGAAATGCTTGAGCAAGACGATGCGCTGGCTGGGCATTCCGTGCGCGTCCACCGTTGCAATGGTCATGGCTGGCGGGTCTACCACCTCCATCTCGAACGCCTGCTTCATCCATTTAGCAAATTGATCGTGTGGGTCATCGCCAAGGTCAGCGCTGCGCAGTTCGCCCAGTAAATATTCGCGCCTGAGGTCGTGTAAATCCATACTTGCTTAGTGTCCTGTCTATTACATTATAAAACGGCCGTATTCCCACACTTGATTACGCCGCGTGCCGGTTGCGTAAAAGAACGTGCCGGGACCGTGTTTTTTACTGGCGAAGAATTTACCTTCGTATCGTTGCCCGTTCGGCCAACGGTAGGTGCCTTCGCCCTGATAATGGTCGTTAACGAAATTACCTGTGTAATTTTCCGTATTTTGACTGAGCCAATACTCGGAGTGTTCGTTCTCCTCCCAGCGCGGCAGTCCAAAGAAGTAAGAGCCGTGGCCGTTGCGTTTGTCACCGCTCCACTGGCCTATATAAAGTTTGCCGTCCCCGTTCCAGTAGGTGCCGCGACCGCTTCGAATACCTTCGTCCCAGTTGCCAACATAAATAGACTTCTCAAGAAAAGAGACAGGTATTTCTAACCGGCCTTTACCATGGAATTTACCGTCAAGAAATTCACCTCGATACATACCCTTACCGAAATCGGTTTTAAGCTCGAGTGTGCCCTTGCCGTTTTCGCAGTCGCCACGCACGCATTCGCTCGAGGTTACAGAGTCCAGCGGCAGCGCTCGGGCTACCGTCATTGCCATTAATGCGGCGGCGAAGACGCTCGCGCGTAACACTATTTGGAATGGTAGGGTGGTCGAACCACTGTGCATCTTGTCTACGGATTGCCAGTACGCCTTGAGCATTGTTGATCCTCCGTTAGTTAAGGCGCCTAAGCACATTCAGTGGACTGATATTAACCACGCCGCGCGTCGAATTGACGCCGAGACCGCCGATAATAATCATACCGGCGAGCGGACCGGCGAGCCAAACCCAGTAGTGTAGAGCGAACTCCTGCTCAAACACCTGCTCTTGCAAATAATACAGGCTCGCCTCGGCGCCCAGTGTCGCAACGAGTCCTGCCATTAGGCCGATACTGGCAAACTCGATGAGCAGGCTCGTCATGATGAGCCGCTTGCCCGCGCCGAGCGTGCGTAAAATAGCGTTCTCGTAAAAACGCTCATCGAGTGTCGCATTGACGCAGGCGAGCAGCACAAGCGCGCCGCACACAAGTACCAGCACCGAGATCAGCTCGATCGCCGAGGTCACCTGCGCGATGATATTCTGAATTTGCTCTATTAGCGCATCGATTTCGATGACAACAATAGTGGGGAAGCGCTGCACTAATTCGTTAAGCAAAATTTTCTGCTCGCGCTCCATGAGGGCAGTCGACAAAAAAGTCGCGCCAAGATGGTCGATCGTACCGGGCGAGAAAATAATAAAGAAATTGGGCTGCATATTATCCCAGCGCACGCTGCGGAAACTGCTCACCTCGGCGCTCACCGTCTGCGCATTAATCTCGAATTCGATCACATCGCCCAACTCGATATCGAGCCAGTCGGCATAGTCTTGTTCGATAGACACGAAACCAGGCTCGACAGTAGCCTCCCACCACTCGCCGCCGGTCACGCGGTTATCCGCGGGCAACTCGGCGGCCCAAGTGACCTGTCGCCGACTGAGGCGACCGCGGACCTCGCCTTCCTCTGGTTCGTCGCCTGCCTCACTTTCACTGGCCTCTTTGCCAGAGCTAGCACCAGCGCCAGCAGCATTCGTCTCGCCCTGCCCGTAGCCCACCGAAAGCCCTACTCGTGCAGCGCCCTTCGCGGACTCTTCCTCTGCGTCGTCTCCTCCGCCACCGGCAAGCGTGCCACGTTCGGCATCGGAGTTAAGGTCTTCCTGTGGGTCGGGCGTTGCTCCATTAACCTTGGTGACGCGCGCGCTTATAAGCGGGTAGAACGCATTGCCTTGCACCCCATTTTCTTCAAAGAATTCTTCAATGCCGGCAATCTGCGGCTGAGAAATATTCATCATAAAATGATTTGGCGTATTCTCAGGAAGCTGAGCCTGCCAGTCTGCGATGAGGTCGGTGCGCAGCAATCCAAGAATAAGCAGCGACATAATTGTCACCGAAAACACCATCACCTGAAGGACGTTCTGCTTGCGTCTGCGGCGTGCGGCGCTCATCGCAAGCTTCCACGCGCTGCCTGCTCGCATACCCACCGCACTGCTCGAACTCAGCAGCAGAAAAGACAGACCCGAGAGGAGAATCGCAATGCTTGCAACAGCGACAACCAGCACCGAGGTGAGTACCGCGTCTTGGCTATACCAATACACCAGACCGATTGTGCCACCAATGCCGAAAACATAGGGCACATTGGCACCCACTTTTTGTTGGCTAATATCTTTTCGTAGCACCCGCAGCGGCGGGGTTTCGCGCAGTGCAAGCAGCGGCGGCAGCGCGAACGACAAGAGGCAAATTACCGCGGTCATCGCACCCACAACGAAAGGCTCGAAACCGGCTGCAGGAAGCTCGACAGTAATAACTGTCTGCAACGCTCGCAGAATAATATGGTGAACACCCCACCCTAAAACGCTGCCGACAACCACAGCAACAATGGCGAGTAACGCCTGAATCCATAAATAGATGAATCCGATCTGTGGAGAGGTACAGCCGAAGGTCTTGAGGATAGCGACATAATCGTAGTGGCGTTCGGAATAGCGTTTAGCAGTGAGTGCGATGGCAACGCCTGCGAGCAACACCGCAAAAAGCGAGCCCAACAGCAGAAACGACTCGGCGCGGCTTAGCGCCTCACTGACCTCTTCGCTTTCGTCACGTACATCGCGTAGGCGGTATTCGCCTTCGTATTCGGCGTCGACCCATGTTTCGAATTCATCGAGCGCGAGCAGCTCGTCGGCTGCAAACAAGAAACGATAGCTCACGCGGCTGCCCAATTGCACGACGTTAGTCTTGGCAACGTCATCCAGGTGAAGCATCAGGCGCGGACCCGCGTTGTCGACCATACCGCCGCCCGACCTGTCGGGCTCGGCGATAATTATCTTACTAACCGTGAGCTCGGCCTCGCCAACGTAGACGCTGTCTCCGACCTCTAAACCGAGCGCAGGCAGCGCGCGCGATTCGAGCCACACCTCACCGGGCTGCGGGCCACTTTGAATCGGCGCACCGCGAATAAAAGGCGCGTCGGCAATGATTACATCGCCGCGCAGCGGGTAGGTGTCGCTCACCGCTTTCGCGCTGACGAGCATGTTGCCCGAATCAGAGAATGCCATCGAGGTAAACGACAGGGTGCTCGCCGTGCGCAAGCCACGTGTTTGCGCCTCGTTCAGAATTTCGTCGGGCAAAACTTTTCCGCTGCCGAGAACACGATCGGCGGCGAGCATATTCGCCGACTCGAGCAGAAGCGCTTTCTCGAGGCGATCGGTAAACAGCGCGATGCCGCTCACCGAGGTTACTGCCATTACTAGCGCAAGAAACAGAAGGCGTAATTCGCCGCTGCGCCAGTCGCGCCACAAAAGCCGCGACGCAAGCCCGATTAAAGTCGACCAGCTTTTGCTGCCATCGCCCAAGGGCTGCTGCAAGGGCTGCCCGGAAGAATCAGAGCCGCCAGCGCTGTGGTTTTGCGCGTGAGTCGAGAAAGTGGGTGAATTAGGCACTCGCAGACTCCGTGCTTTCGCTCGCGTTGGCGTTATTGCTCGCGGCACCCTGCGGCGACCCCGAATCGCTTTCGATCTCGCCAGCAATTAAGCGCACGATGCGGCCGCAGCGCTGCGCAAGGCGTTCGTCGTGTGTCACCAACACAAGCGTAGTCGAAAACTCTTTGTTGAGATCGAAAATAAGCTCGACGATTTTCGCACCTGTGGCGGTGTCGAGATTGCCGGTGGGCTCGTCGGCGAAGAGTATTTTTGCCTCGGTCGCGAAGGCACGCGCAATCGCTACGCGCTGCTGCTCGCCGCCCGAAAGCTGATTTGGGTAGTGCGTAATCCTCTCGGCAAGGCCAACGCGCTCTAGCAGCGCGGTTGCTTTGGCGCGTGCCTGTGCATCGCCCTTGAGCTCGATAGGCAGCATGACATTCTCGAGCGCGGTGAGACTCGGCAATAACTGGAACGATTGAAAGACAAAGCCGACGATTTGACCGCGCAGCACAGCGCGTTGCTCCTCATCCATCGCCGCTAAACTATGCCCGCCGAGCAGCACATCGCCGCTGGTCGCCGCATCGAGGCCCGCCATAAGACCAAGCAGAGTCGACTTACCCGATCCGGATGCGCCCACGATGGCGACTGTCTCGGCCTCGGCAATGCTTAAGTCGACCGAATTGAGGATCGTTAGAACCCCCTCGTTTGTCGGCACGCTCTTGGTCAGTCCGTGAATCTCTATCATGTCTAATGTCGTCCCTGTCTTAGTTAGCGCCGACGCCTAGCGCGTCTGATTACTAGCGCGTCTGATTAATAGTACGGGAGTGTAACTACGCAGGCGTGTGAACACGAGCCGCGATACGATTTTGTTAGCCTAGTATAACGCTAGATCAAGCTTCGCAGTTTGCCGAGAAAGGCTTACCCACACGAGGCCACTGAGGTATTCTGAGCGTAATTTGGTTATGTATCGCAACTCTTAGCTCTAGAAACAGCCCTAGAAACAGCCCTGAGAACAGCCCTAACGATGATTAAAGCTCTATTTTCAGCAGTCTACGTGGCCCTGCTTTTAACGCAGGCAGCAGCAGCCGTCGCAGAAGACTCGCCCAGCGCAGGCTCGTCCCCTCAGCCCAAAATACTCATTTTTGGTGACAGCCTGAGCGCCGCCTACGGCATTGGTGAAGACGAGGGATGGGTGACGCTATTAGCCGAGAGGCTAGCGCAAGAGGACAGCGAACTTGAGGTCGTAAATGGCAGCGTGAGCGGCGAGACCACCACCGGTGGACGCGCGCGTCTGCCGAGCTTGTTAGAACGCTACAATCCAGCCTTTGTTCTGATCGAACTGGGCGGCAACGACGGCCTGCGTGGCCTGCCGCTTTCCCTCATGCGCGAGAATCTCACCGACATGATCCAGCTTTCGCAGACAAGCGGCGCGACTGTCCTGATTGCCGGCATGCAAATCCCGCCGAACTACGGCCCTCGCTACACCGAGCCCTTCTTCGCGCAGTACGCCGAATTAGCAGAGGAGTTCGATCTTTATCTCATTCCGTTTTTAATCGACGGCATACCCCAGCAGCCGGAGTTAATGCAGGCAGACGGCATTCACCCCAAGGCCGAAGCACAGTCGATGATACTCGACAACTTTTGGCCCGTGCTGCTTGAGGCGCTGCAGCCTTCTGACTAATCACTTCCGGCTTGGCGCGTGCTAGCGCGGACCTGCCGGCGGACGCTGTTCAATCTTCGGCAGGCTGCCGATCATGCCGTCGGGCCGTGCCGCAGCCAGCATCCGCTGATACGCAGGGCGCGCCTCGACGCGCACCTTCCAACCGGCCACATGCGGAAAGCTGTCGACATCGACAAGCGCCAAGGTCGTCGCCACGTTAAGCGGAAACAGCATCATGATGTCTGCCGCCGAAAAAACCGACCCGCCAAACCATTCGTTGTCCGCTAAAAAATTCTCTGCAAACTGCACAACCGCCTCGCTGTCGACTAGCGGCGAGCGCGCCGTAGGCGGCTGAATACGCCATGCGCGGTAATCGCTAAACAGCCGAGCAGCGAGCGAGCCTTCCGCATAGTGCATCCACATCTGATATTCAGGGAAGTCGTCGCTGTCGAGCGCAGGGGCGAGCTTACCGCCGGCGTGACGCTGCATAATCATTTCAATTATCGCGCCAGACTCGACCAAGATTTGATCGCCGTAAACAACCGTAGGCGCCATCGGCATCTCATGCCCGAGCGCCCGTATAGACGCCATCGACGCACCCAAATTACCGCGCGTATAGACCAATTCATAGTCGAGTCCTAGCTCTTCCATCAGCCAAACTATGCGCTCAGAGCGGCGGCCTTCGAGGTGATAAATAGTAACCTCGGGCATCGGCATGACGCCCGGTGTCTGCGCCTGCAGCAAACTGCTAGACAAGAGAAACGCCGCGATAAGTAAAAGGGGTTTGATCTTCGTGTGTGGTCTAAACATGTTGATCATAAGTACTCCGGTTGGCGACTGAATAAATAACAGCTGGTCGTCATCCTAGAGCGCTGCCATCTAAGAGTCTAGCCACATCGCAACCAAGTTGCGGTCACTATATTCGCGGTAGACGGTCTTTAATGCGATAGAGCATCAATGCCGAACCCAAATTACACACCGCGATTGCGACAAGTGCGAGGTCGTAATTTCCCACTTGATCGTAATAGTAAGCCACTAGCACGGGGCCTAGCGCCGCCATGCCAAGCACAAATGGCAGTGCGGTCGAGCGAACAGAGCCTAGATAGCGCCGCCCGAAGGTGGTCGCCCAAATCACTTCTTGCAGAGGCAACAAACCTCCCCAGCCAAACCCCATCATGATGAATCCACAATAGACGAGAGCATCGAAACGTGTCGCGACGCTATAAACAATAACCAACACCGCGCCACCGGTTAGCGCAGCACCAATAGCAGCGAGCTTCTTTGGACTGTACCGATCGATCAATATCCCCCATACAGGCTTGCTGAGAAAAGCAGGAATCGACGCGAGTGAAATCATACTCGACGCAATAAATCGTGAATAACCAGCATCGGTCATCAAAGGAATCGTCTGTAGCAGCATAACCGTAATGGAAATTTGAAAGAGACCGAACGCAAGCACCAACGTATAAAAAGTCGAGGTGCGCATCGCCTGCGCGCGAGTCATCGAGTTGGCGAAGTCTGCGCTTGCCGCCTCGCCCTGCCCCGCCGACACTTGATCTGGCGAAATACCATCGGGATGCAAGCCAAAGTCTTCGGGCGCACGCCGCACAATAAACGCCATCGGCAGCGTCAGAACACCCGCCCCCAGTGCAAGCAGCTGCCATGAGGTGCGCCAGCCAAAGGCATCGACAGAATAGGTCGCTAAAATGGGCAGCACGATGCCCGAAAGCGAAATGCCCATCCCGGCAAGGGCTACCGCGCGACCTCGGCGTTCGACAAACCATTTTCCTAGCGTGACGTTGACAACGAGATTGCCCACCATCGCAGCGCCGGCCGTTAATACAAGCCCATTGAGCACGAGCCAATGCGTCAGTGTCTGCACTTTGCTCAGCCCGAATAGTGCAGCGACAAGCAGACTTCCGCCAATAAGGATAAAGCGGCGACCGCCATGTTTATCGATCTGTGCGCCGATTAAAAATCCAGTAAACGCCATCACCATTTGGCCAATTGAGCGCGAGACCGAAAACTCGGCGCGGCTCCAGCCAAACTCCTCGGTCATGGGAATCATGAATGCACCCACTACATAGTTGGCCATGCCAACAGACACAAACTGGGTGACAAAGCCTGCGAGGATTATCCAATAGCCGTAATAGACTCGAGCGCTAGCGCCCGGCCCCGGTGGTGTGAGCGGCCCGTCTCCCGAGGTTTTCTCGATGACGCCGTGTCGTGAAATATCTGGCATGGTTTCCTTGAGCGGGACGGAGGTTTAGCGCACAGCTGCGACTCGCGCTGCGGCGTTACGCCGCGGCGGCGCAGAGGGCAAGATAACGCTTTACTACGTTATCGACACCCTCGTGCAAAGACTCCACCACAAGCGCATGCCCAATGGACACTTCCAGAATCGCAGGAATAGTTAAAAATTCGCCGAGGTTCGCAAGGTCCAGATCGTGACCCGCATTGAGGCCGATACCAAGCTCGGTAGCGCGCAGCGCTGCCTCGCGATAATTACCCAGCACCGCGCTTTGCGACTCACCACCAAACGCCTGCGCATAACTCTCGGTGTACAGCTCGATTCGGTCTGCGCCAACACCGGGTACGCGCTCAACCATCGCCGCATCGGGGTCGAGAAAAATACTGCTGCGAATATCGGCATCACGCAGCCGCCCCAGCACATTCGACAGGAGGCTTTCGTGCGCACCAATGTCCCACCCATGGTCAGAGGTCAGTTGATCGGGTGCGTCGGGGACGAGCGTGCACTGGTCGGGCTTGGCGTTGAGCACAAGCTCCATGAAGTCTTCGCTAGGATAGCCCTCGATATTAAATTCGACGCCCGGATAGTCGGCGAGAAAGGAGGTAAGCTCGCGAATATCGCGACGGGTCACATGACGCTCATCGGGTCGCGGATGCACCGTGATACCTTTCACGCCCAAGCCAATCACCCGCTTGCTGAAATCGATCACACTGGGGAAATCGCGCCCCCGTGAATTTCTCAGCAGCGCTATTTTGTTTACGTTTACGCTTAGCACTGTCATCGTTTATCTCGCTCAAAAATTGACACTCGGTCAAACATTACTCTTAACTTTAGGCTTCGGTTGCCTCGAGAAAATCGAAGACGATTTTCTGAAATGCCTGCGGCTTGTCGGCATGCACCCAGTGCCCCGCCTCCATCACGATTTTAACCGAGGCCTGGGGAAATAATTCGAGTATTTCGGGCTCATGTTCCGAGCCGATATAGCCCGACTCGCTTCCCTTAACAAACAGCACCGGCTTGTCGAACGGCTTCTTACCCTGCGGTTTTTCTCGCAGCCTGTCGTATTGGTCTTTTATCGCAGCGACGTTTAATTTCCAGCGCAGCCCCCCGCCTTCGGCGCGGGTTAGATTAGTCATGATAAATTTAAGCGTCGCCTCGTCTTCGATATGCTGCGCGAGATGCGCCTCGGCATCGGTTCTCTTCAGGGCAGTCGTGAGATCTAGCGTCATCATGCCTTCGATCACACGGTGGTGTCCCGCGCCCATGCTCTCGTAGGCAACCGGGGCGATGTCGACAATGATGAGGCGTTTGACGAGAGCGGGATAGCTCAGTGCTAGCTGCATCGCAACCTTGCCACCCATCGAGTGGCCAAGCACGGTGCACGCGCCAAGCTCGCGCGCCTCGATAAGGGCGCGAACATCCTCTGCCATCGATTGATAATCGAGTTCGGGTGCGTGTGGCGACTCGCCGTGATTGCGCAGGTCGATGCCGATAACACGATAGCGTTCGGCAAGCGCTTTGCTATGCAATCCCCAGTTGCCTTGGTTGCCGAACAATCCGTGCAACACGAGTAGCGGCTCGCGTTCGGCCGCATTCGCCTCGGCAGCCCCTTCGTCAGCAGCCCTATATTCGCGCGCATTTAACTCAACGGTGTTGCGCATTAGGCATCAAGCTCCGCAAGCAGAGCGAGCACATCATCGTGATGCGATTTAGTCTTCACTTTGTCCATTACGTGCGCAAGGCGCCCCTGTTTATCGACGATAAAAGTGGTGCGCAGGATTCCCATGTATTCCTTTCCCATAAACTTTTTCAGCCCCCATGCACCGTACGCGTCGGCCACCGCATGGTCCTCATCAGACAAAAGCGGGAAATTGAGCGCATGCTTTTCTTCGAATTTTGCCAGACGCGCAGACGGATCAGGGCTTATCCCAATGGCTACCGCATCGAGCTTTGCAAGCTCCTGCTTCGTATCTCTCAGGCCGCAGGCCTGCACCGTGCAGCCGGGCGTCATCGCCTTCGGGTAGAAATACAAAACAACGTGCGCGTTACCCTTAAAGTCTTTGAGCGCGACCTTATTGCCAGCCTGGTTAAGCAAGCTAAAGGCAGGGGCGAGGTTGCCTACTTTGGGGAAAGGCCTTTTGGTGTCCACAGTCATCGTAATCTCCTTGGTGATTCAGCCGATGGATTATACTCAGTAGAGGCGGATTAACTAGGTCACGTTCATGCAAAACAGTAACGCCCTTTCGAGCGGACTCAGATCCGTTGTCGTGTTAACCGGCGCCGGCATTTCGGCAGAGTCGGGGATTCAAACCTTCCGCGCAAGCGATGGCCTGTGGGAAGAGCATCGCATCGAAGATGTCGCCTCGCCCGAAGGCTTTGCACGTAATCCAACGCTGGTTTACGACTTTTATAATCAGCGTAGACGCCAAGTGCAGGCAGCCGCCATCACCCCCAACGCGGCTCATAGCGCCCTCGCGAGATTCGAACACGACCTTGTGCAAGACGGCGGCGAGTTTCTCCTCGTCACTCAGAACGTAGATAACCTCCACGAACGCGCAGGCTC
>Ga0115545_1001593_pt1 | contig 11628 bp, 6 predicted proteins | sample COGITO_mtgs_1003_FD_87188 | JGI IMG/M metagenome (GOLD analysis project Ga0115545, IMG submission 87188) | Pelagic marine microbial communities from North Sea - COGITO_mtgs_100330 | ecosystem: Environmental > Aquatic > Marine > Epipelagic | place: Germany:Helgoland, sampling site Kabeltonne...
CTGTAGAGATGATTAAACTAAAAGATGCGATAGGTGCTGAAGGTGCTGCTATTAAAGCTTTGAATAACAATGCTAAAGAAATGGTAAAACAGCAAAATAGAATATCGCAATCTTTACCTAAAGTTCCTTTTCAAGATATGTTAAATTTGTTTGACTCTAATATTCAACAATACAAAGAGTTAATAAAAACACAAAGTCAATATCAAGCCCACTTAGATCGTGAGACTGCTAAATTACAGTTATATACTTACTTCCAAACTCAGGCTGTAGAACTACAAAAGAAAATGGCAAAGAGTAAAACACTATCACTGTTTGGCGATTTAGCTGGAATGACTACTTTAAATAAAACATTAAAAGTAGAAGAAAAAAGATTTAAACTTCAAGGAGAAATACTTAAACTAGACCAATTAAATCTTCAAGTACAAACAGAGACAGACGATAAAAAACTTAAAGCATTAAATCAACAAATAGCTGCTCAGTATCAAGTAATTCATGGTGCAAAAATAGCTTATGATTTAGAAGAAAAAAGGTCAAGCTTAATGTTTTCAACCTATCATGGAGTATATAAAGACTTAGAAGCAAATCTTGGAAAAGCTATAGGAGCAGGCATGAGAGGAGACTCTAGTATGTTTGATAATATAGGTAAAGCTTTTACAACTACAATAACTGACGCTATTGGAGGATTCCTTTCAGAACAACTATTAGAAGACACATTAGGGGCAGTAATGCCCACAGGTAAAACAGAAGCAGAAAAATTAGACGATGCCGCAACAAGACATGGAAGAATAATAAAAGAGAATATTATAGAAAGCGGTTTTACACATGGAATGGAAATCAAAGGTGCAGGAGATAGCATAGCAAACAATCTTAGAACTATTCAAAGAAATATTTTACAAGGTGAGATTGATGTAGAAACGATGCGTGGAGCAAGATTAGCAAAAGATTTAGAAGCACACAAGACAAAAATGGATATTATAGGAGGATTAGATCATGAAAGCGAAGTAAGAAGTCTAAAAGAAAATCCAGCTGCATTTAATAAACATATGCAAACTACTCAAGTAGGCTCGCTTGGTGCACAAGCAAGATCTAGAGCAGAAAACCTTTTAAATCTACAAAAACAATTACAAGTAGAATCAAATATACCTCAGAACAAGGGAAGTAATGCTGCTAAAGGTATGTTAATGAAAAAGGTAGATGGCTCTTTAGTTTATATGACTTTTGCAGAACTAAATTTGATGCAAAGAAAAACAGAAAGCTATACAAATGCAGATGGAGAAACAAGAAAAAGGTCCGTGTATGGAAATGGCATCACAGAGGCAGGGCCCCAGCAAGATTCAGCAAGCGGTCATTTAGCAACAGTTTCTAAAGAAATAAATGAGTTACTATATGGTGGAGATAAAGACAAATTTATAGGAACTTTCTTTAACAGATTATTAAGCGAAGTGCCTATGAGAGCACAAGAGTTTATGACGGCAGAGAATAAAAAATCATCTTTAGAAACTGCTATAGCAGGTAGTGGAGAAAAAGTAACTGGATTCAAAACTACTATGGGAAATTTAGAAAACGTTTCAACTTCTTTAACACCAGCACAAGCACTAGCAGCTTGGAATATCTTAGAACCTGGACAATATGGGTTTAACCCACAGACTCAGAAGTTTGAATGGAAACAACCAGCAGGAAACGGAACAGAACAATCAGTAGGAGACGGAACTGTTCCTTATAAAGATGAAGGAAAAGGCAAAAGAGACGAATTTAGTAAAAACTTAAATCAGTTCTCAGGTGTTATAGGCCTGATGGGAGCAGTAGCAGGACAAGAAGATAAGACCGCAAAAATAATGGCAAAAGTTGCTCAGATTCAGTTAATGATTACTATGTATGAAAGAGCAAAAATGGCACTTGCAACAGGCGGAGGAACTTTTTTAGGTACTATGGCACAATTTTTTACAGGAACAGTACCAACTGGTAGAGATGGGGGAGTGATGAGCAAAGGCTATAGATCTTTCTCAGGAGGAGGTGTTTCAGATGGACCAAGTTCAGGTTATGGAGCAGTACTACATGGTAAAGAAGCAGTAGTACCTCTTCCAAATAATAGAAGCATACCTGTAGAATTAAGTGGCAAAAACAACGGACCTGTGAATACAACAATCAATGTAAACATGGCAGACGGTAGTTCAGATACTACTAGTGATGAAGAAACAGGAAAACAATTTGCACAAGCAATCAACATGGCTGTACTAGAAGAAATAGGCAAACAGCAAAGACCTGGAGGGCTATTAAGCGGATAATATGGCAATAGGATTTAGCAACGGAAGTGTAACATTTAGACCAGATAAAGGTTTTACTAGAAAGAATACACCGAAGATATTTAAAACACAATTTGGAGATGGCTATGAACAAAGAATAGCTAATGGTATAAATAATTTACAACAAGAATTTTCAATAAATTTTGCAACAAGAACAAAAGCAGACATAGATGATATAGCAGACTTTTTTGAACTTAAAGGAGGAGTAACTGCTTTTAACTATACTTATGAAGATAGCAATGAAAGTGGTGGAGAAAAAACAGTAAAAGTTGTTTGTGATGACTGGCAACAGACTTGGGAGTATGCAGAATATTATTCTTTAAGTTGCACTTTTAGGAGAGTCTACGAAGCATAATGGCTGAGAAAATATTAGTAAAGGATATACAGAAGTTAGACCCAGGCTCAGAGCTGGTACAACTATATGAGTTTGAATTTGTAAAAGATAACTTTGCATATTTTACTAGTGGAATAGATGATGACGAATCTACCTCTCTTAGAATGAGAGACTTTACTACTAACTCTACTATTCGTACTTATACTCCTATTCCTATAAAAGCAGATGGATTCGAACTAAAAAATGATGGAGCTATAGCTCGCCCTACAGTAACTCTAGCAAATGCTCTAAGCGTATTAAGTGATGCAGTAGGTTTAGATTATCATGAAATGATTGGTTTAAGAGTAATTAGAAGATTAACTCTTAAAAAGTATTTATATGGAGAAACAGGAGATGCAAGTCCTCCTATAGAGTTTCCAAGATCTGTTTGGGTTATTGATAGAATTAAATCAAGAACAAAAGCTTCAGTAACTTTTGAACTAGTTGCCCCATTTGATATACAAGGAGTGACTCTACCAGCAAGAAATGTCTTAGCGGAGAGATGTCCTTTCATGTATCAAGGAGCAAGTGAACACTTACCTGAATGGAAGAAAGCACAAAGCGGATGTAATTGGCACTTAGAAGGAAAATTAAAAACAGGGGGAGATGGCACAGAATACACAGTTTATGTAAATCAAGATGATGAGTATGTAGTACCAAGTACAACTACTTTCACAACATATTCTAGTGGTGCTATTACTATAAATACTTATTACAAAACTACTAAAACAACTACAAGATTTAATGCAAACAGTACTACTTCAAGTGTTACTGTGACAGACTATTGGCAAGCTGTTAAATCTACAAGCTCACCAGGAACACCATCAGATAGTAATTCTAACTTTAAAAGAGTTAGAGTATACTCAACATATTCTCATGGTACAGAATACTTTAGCTTTTTAGACGATAGAGATAACAGTTATGTAAAATTTACAGACAATGTGGCTACTTCATCTACAAATGGTAAAACACTATTATGGAAAGCAAGATCTCCAAGTGATGATCAAGCTCCTGGACATGGCCCTTATTGGGAAAGAGGGGATGGATGCAGTAAGACTACTACAGGATGTAAAAAAAGATTTGGATTTAATCCAATCAGCTCGGGCACAGCAACAAGTACAGGAAAGAACGCTACAAATACAAACGTAGAACTTCCGTTTGGAGGATTCCCAGGAGCAAGAGCCTTCTCGTGATGGATTCTATATTTCATCATGCTGAACAATGCGCACCTAGAGAATGTTGTGGACTTGTTGTAGAAGAAAATAATAATAAAATTTATATTCCTCTCGAAAATATTTCAGAAGAAAAAGATATGTTTAAAATGGACGCAAAAACTTTCATTACATATCAACTCAATTCGAAAATAATATTTGTAGTCCATAGTCACTACGATGAAGATTGTAAACCGAGTCAACATGACATAGATAATTGTAACGCCGTTGGTATACCATATTTAATCGTATCGTATCCCGACAAAGACCACTATATTTTGGAACCAAATTATGACTAGAACAATACACTTAATGGGAAGAATGGGAAAACTCTTTGGAGAAACTCATAGACTTAACTGCGACACAGTCCAAGAGGCTATGCATGCGCTCGACTGTATGAAAGGAGGAGTCAGAAGATACCTATTAGAATGTACAGATAGTGATATTCAGTTTACTGTTCAAAAAGGCGAAGACTTTATGGACTATGATAATATTGGACATAATTTAGGTAAAGATGATATAATCATAACTCCAATTCCTCAAGGTTCTAAAAAAGGAATAGGCAAAATAATTTTAGGAATTATTCTTATCGTTGTAAGTATATCAATGGGAGATACTGGTACAGCTGCAAAAATAGCAGCAGCAATGATGTCAATTGGTGTGAGTTTAGCATTACAAGGAATAATAGAAATGACGATGGATGACCCCGATGAATTAAAAGAAGAAAAGAGTTCATTATTTAACGGTCCAATTAATACAACAAAAATGGGAGTACCTGTACCAATCTGTTATGGAAGAATGGAAGTAGGTGGAGCAGTTACTAATTTTGGATTTACACAAAGTAGAATAAAAAATCAAATGGGGTATAGATTTATATCAAAACCTTCAGAAGGAAGCACAGGCACAGGATCATATGGTGGTACAGCTAGTGGTGGTGGTGGTGGTGGAAACATTGATTGGGTTAGCAAGCGAGTGATAGCATAATGGCATACGTAACTAGAGGAAAATCAACAGCTCAAACAGCCATAATATATGATGCACTATCAGAAGGCCCGATAGAAGGATTAGTCAATGGAGCAGCAAGTATAAGACTCGATAAAAATCCTGTAATAGGAGAAACTAATAATAACACTTTTTCACCACAAAGGTCAGTAGATTCAGGATATACCGCTAGTACTAAGATAGTAGTAGACAATAACAGTCCTTCTATTTTTGAATACTCTTTAACTACAGATGGCACAAGAGAAATTCAAATAATAGGAGCAGCTAAAAAAGGTATTAATGCAGGCGACACTATAGCAGGAAATAATATTATTAGAACTGATACTTCTATTATGACATTTGCAAGTTCAGATGTTTATGATGCTACAGCTCACATAGTTCCCGCTTATTTAAGAATAGATGGAGCAGGACCAAATGGTACACAGCTCGCTACAAAAATTACAGAATTTATAAATACATCTGCAGTAAGAGTAGACTTAGCACCTGCACAAACAAAATCAAATACAAGTTTATATTTAGACTTAGTAGACAAAGTAGCAAGTTATGATGCTGATAACAATAGAGCAACTTTAACAGTTGGTGGAGGTATTGATACAGCAAATACTATTGCTATACTATCCAGTCCAATAAAAGAATCAAATGAAACTCCTCAATATAATTATAATAATTTTGGATTTGCTTTCAGAACAGGAGAAAGAGACCAGCCATACTTACCTACTCCGGCAGGAATAGGAAGTGCCTCTTCAGCTGCTAATATTAATGCTTCTTTAGATCAAGTACAAGGCACTGGTTATCCAACAAATAGTACTTTTGGATTAGACCAACCAACAACCAATGCTACCGCAAATGAAGTAATCAAGACTTCAGCACAAATGAATGTTGGTAATCCTGGGGAAGTAGATGCCGTAAAACTTAATATGGCGTTTCCACAAGGATTAATTTCACAAAAAGAAAATGGTAAATTAGGACCTGGCTTTGCAGAACATAGAATATATTTTGGTTATTCAAGAGACGGAGGCAGTACCTATACAGACGCCTTAGTAGTAGGCAGACCAACTATTGCAACATCAACAACTAGCTATCATAAAAATACTAGAACTAAAGATTCTCAATCAGGAATTATAACAGACAAATCAAAAGAAGCGTTTAGTTATACTTACCTCATTAATACAGAAGAATTCCAACCTTATGATGCCTACAGAATAAAAATTCAAAGACTTTCACCAATAAATCAAAAAGAAAATTCATGGCAACAAACTAATAGTTCACAATTAAAATCTATAGAAAATATTATTACAGATAAGCTAAGATATCCTTATACTGCATATGCAGGAGTTGTAGTAGATGCAGAAGACTTCACTCAGATTCCACAAAGAGGATATGAGATATTTGGAATGAAGGTAAAAGTACCTACTAACTATTTCCCAAGATTTGAGTATACTGCAGCAGGTGTTAGACGATCTGTTGCAACTTATACAAGAAATGTTACTACAGGAGCTGATACAGGAGCATATGTAGATTGGGATGGTAATTTTAGAGGAGACAAACTAGAATTTAACAATTTAACACAAACAGCAGACCAAGCAAACTACGAACCAGTATTTACTGATAATCCAGTATGGATATTTATGGACATGCTTACTAATCCAAGATACGGATTAGGAAACTATTTAGATCCTGAAGGTACTTTTTCACAAATTGACAAATGGACTATGTATCAAATTGCAAAATACTGTGATGAATTAGTACCAGATGGCAAAGGGGGAAGTGAACCAAGATTTACTTGCAACACTTATATAGCAAAGAATCAAGACGCACTAAAAACTTTAAAACAATTTGCAACAGTTATTAGAAGTATGCTTATCTGGTATAATGGAGAAGTCACTTTAGGCTCTAATATTCAAAAAGGAGCTGTTTACACATTCACAAAAGGAAATGTTGTAGATGGCGAGTTTGCTTACTCCGGTACAGCAGGAAGACTTAAACACAATCAAGTAAGAGTAGGATGGAATGACCCAGAAGATAGTTATAAACAAGCAACAGAAGTTGTAGAAGACATAGATGAAATACAAAAATCAGGAAGAATAACTAGAAAAACAGTTACAGCATTTGGTTGTACATCACAAGGACAAGCACATAGATATGGTAAGTGGCATTTATTTACAGAAAGATTAGAAAGAGAAGTTGTAACTTTTGCAACAGGAATTAATGCTGGAGCAGTTCTTAGACCTGGAGATGTTATTAATATTCAGGATGCAGATGATTCAGGCACACAATTAAGCGGTAGAGTTACTACATCTTCAAGCTCAACTACTACAGTAATAAAAACAGATAGAGACTTATCAAGTACTTTAGATTCAAATAATAATTATGAACTACACTTAATATATCCTAGTGGCGGTGCATATTTAACACAAGAAACAGCAACAATTAATTCTGTAGTTTATAGAGAAGGAGACTTAGTATTAGTTGATGAAGCTGGTGGAGATATAGATGACCAATATAAAGCAAGAAATGTTAAAGATGACGCAGGCGCTTTAGTACAACTACACTGGTCAGAAGATGTTAGAATAGAAAAACAAACAGTAAGTTCTTTTAATTCAACTTCAATAACTGTATCAAGTGCATTTAGTTCTGTACCAAATGGAGAAGTTATCTATGCTATATCTGGAGAAACAGATAAAGGTGTAGATGTAACTGGAAATATAAAACAGTATGTTGTTACTTCAATAAAAGAAAATAGTGGAGAGATGACTTATAATATTAATGCTGCAGAGTATAATATTGAAAAGTTTAATGCAGTAGATAGAGGATATGAAATACCAGAACTTCCAGCAGAATTAAGAAAACCAAAAAGAACAGAAGAAGTACCAGTACCTCAAAATCTAACAGCGGCTATAGTACCTAGTGGTGGAGACAATGTAACATTAGATGCAGGAGTATCTGGTTATGATATTTTATTATCTTGGACTCATCCTACTTCTACTAGAACAGATAGTGATGGTAATAGTTTAACTGATGTATACGAACACTTAGCAGGATATAGAATACAACATAATGCACAGACTGAAGCCCACGACCCAAATCACGATGAATTTGTAAAAATAGATGTAGACAAACAAGTTTCCTATACTATACGAAATGTAGTAGTTGGAGATGAATATATACTAAGAGTTCAAACAAGAAATACAAGTGGACAAACATCTTCTTACATACAAACAAAAGTAGACTTCGATGTCTCTAGTCTAGCACCTTTTTCTGCGGATACTATACCAGCAGGATTAAATGGTAGTATTGTAAGAGGTGGTTTATTAACTGCTACTCAAAATATCAATACTTCAAATGGTACTATAACTTTTTCAAATAACACATACTCGTACCAACCATTAAATGGAGCAGATGGATTAGCCTTTGCAAGTGCAAATACTAACTTTACCACACAGGCAGGTTTTAACAACTTAGCAAATGGAGAAACTGGTTATCTATTATTTGACTATGATGGAGCCTTAGACAGAGGAAATACTAGATCAGACCCATTACAAGCAATACATTTACACACAGATGAAGATGCTGCAGATGTTAATGGTAATAAAATACTATATACATTTATGAAAAGACTCGGAGAGTCAAACAATGATATAGTACAAGCAACTGGAACAATAACTTTAACAGCTGGGTCTAGTACAATAACAGGAACGAGTACAGCGTTCACAACAGATTTTAGAGCAGGAGATGTAGTTATAGTAGATGTTGCAGGAGCAACAAGATTCTATTCTACAGTATCTTATATAGAAAGTAATACAAGTATGAACATAAGTTCTGCACCTTCAAGAGCATACTCTGGTAAAAATATATTTAGACAAGCATTAAGAATAGATTCTTCTTCAGATGCGATACTTGCAGAAGTAGCTAATAATGCTGGAACCTTTGCTATTACTTCATTCACAAATAAAGTAAAAATAGACAATGATGAGGAAGTTGGAGCAAACGCCATTGGAAGTGTACAGATATCTGGAAATTCTATTACAGGAGTACAAATATCAGCTAACTCAATAAATGCTGCAGCTATTGTAGCAGATGCTATAGATGAGTCTCATATATCTGCAAATTCAATAGGGGCTGCAAATATAATAGCAGGAGAAATAGATTCTTCCCATATATCAGCAAACTCAATCGGCAGTGCAGCAATAACTGCAAATGCTATAGGCACTTCAGAAATAGCCGCTAATTCAATAGGTGGTATAGCTATAGCAGCTAATGCTATTGGTAGCTCAGAGATAGCAGCAAATTCAATCGGAACAGTAGCAATAACAGCTAATAGTATTACAGCCGCCCAACTTACATCAGACGCAGTAGGTGCTTTTACAGTTACAGCAAATAGTATTACAGGAGTAGAACTAGCTTCTAACTCTGTAGGAAGTATTCAAATAGGGGCAAACACAATTAATAATGCAGAGATATCTGCAAACTCAGTTACTTCAGCTTCAATAGCTGCTAACTCAGTAAACGGAACTATATTATTAGGAAATTCAGTAGGAAGTAGCGAAATCGCAATCAACTCTGTAAATGGAATAATAATTCAAAATGGAGCAGTTGATACTGACCAGGTAGCAGGAAATGCTATAACAACAGTAGGGGTAGCTGCCAATGCCATAGTAAATGCAAGTGTAGCCAGTAATGCTATCAACGTAGATAGTATAGCTGCTAACTCTATAGAAAATGCACAGCTAAAATCAAATTCAGTAACAGCAGCTATAATTCAAGCAAATGCAATAGGTAATTCAGAGATAGCAGCAAATTCTGTAAATGCAGTTGTTATAGCTGCAAATGCTATTGAGTCAAACCAATTAAAAGCAAACTCAGTAAATGCAATTGTTATTGCAGCAAACTCTATTAATAATAATCAAATAGCAATTAACTCTGTAACTAGTCTTGTCATTCAAAATGATTCTGTAAACGGCGACCATGTTGCAGCTAACTCAATCACAGCAGCAAAAATTGTAGCAAACAGTATAACAAACGCAGAAATAAGCGCGACTGGAGCTATAGACATAGCAAAAATAAGTATCGGAACAGGCTCTATAGACATAGCAAAAATAGCTATTGGCACAGGAGATATTGGTATAGCAAAAATAAGTATCGGAACAGGCTCCATAGACATAGCAAAAATAGCTATCGGAACTGGAGATATTGATATAGCAAAAATAGCTATCGGAACTGGAGATATTGATATAGCAAAAATAGCTATTGGTACAGGTTCTATAGACATAGCAAAAATAGCTATTGGTACAGGAGATATTGCTTTTGCAAAAATTAGTGTAGGTAATGGAGATATTACTAATGCCATGATTGCTGCTAATGCTATTGATTCAGCAGAAATAAAGTCAGGCAGTGTAGATGACGCTATGATTACAGCAGTCGGTACAGGTAAATTATCAGGAACAATTAGTAATGCACAAATAGCAGCTAATGCTATCACATCAGCAAAAATAAGAGCAGGTAATGTTGGAGAGTCAGAAATAGCAGCTAATGCTATTAACACGGCTAAGATAGCGGCGAATCAAATTACTACAGCTACTATTGCAGCAAATCAGATTACTACTTTAACCATAGCAGCGAATGCTGTAGGAGCAGCACAGATATCTGCTATTCGTTCAGAAAAAATTGATGTAGATACTTTGAATGTCAAACATTTTGCCAATGCAAGTGCTGACATTATTAACCAAACGGGAGGAACTGTACCTCTTAGAGTAACAGCCGAAAATAACCAATGGAATGGACTATATCCTGGCTCTACTGTTAATAGCACTGAAGCTGTTTATATGAATACTACATTAAACAATGTTAGAAATGGTGCAGGTTATCAAGTTATATACAGTGCTGTATTAGGTGATGTAAGAAATGGAACTATACAATATAGTTTCAATGGAACTACTTGGACTGCTTTAAGTCCTGCAATGAACGCTGATGCAGGTACATTTAGAAGCTATGTGTTTGTTTGGCAAGGAACTCTCAGTGGAATGAGTTCGTCACAAGAAACTGTATATTGGAGAGTTAAGTGGAATAATAGTGGCTCTATATTCAACAGCACATATCAAGCAATATATATAGATGTAGATAATACACAATAGGAAGAAAAATGAAATACAGCATATACAACATTAGTACAGGATTAATAACTACACAAGGTAGTAGCACCCATCTTACAGATTTATCAGATATATTACTTGAAAGTGGTGAAGGGATTATTCAAGGACATTACGATAGAGCAACGCAAAAAATCGTAGACGGCGTTGTTACATCATATACCGCGGACATTTTACCAGAGGTAAGAAGAAAAAGAAATACTCTATTATCTGAATCAGATTGGACACAAATGTCAGATTCTCCTTTAAGTGCTTCTAAAAAAACAGAGTGGGTAACTTACAGGCAAACACTAAGAGATATGCCTACAGCTCAATCTAGCGTTACAGATATAGATAATATTACTTGGCCAACCAAACCAAGTTAAGTATCATACCTTATTTTAACTTAAAACATACCCCCTCTTAAAAATAGTTCTTGACAACACCCCATATTTTTGATATAATTCTATTTATAGGAGTACAATTATGGCAGCAGGAAATTATGATATAGTCATAGACCAGGGGTCTGACTTTTCCATAGAATTAGTAGTAGCGCAAAACGGCGACCCAGTTAATCTGAGTAGTCACACTGCGTCTGCACAACTAAGACCCAC
>Ga0115545_1001599_pt1 | contig 11575 bp, 12 predicted proteins | sample COGITO_mtgs_1003_FD_87188 | JGI IMG/M metagenome (GOLD analysis project Ga0115545, IMG submission 87188) | Pelagic marine microbial communities from North Sea - COGITO_mtgs_100330 | ecosystem: Environmental > Aquatic > Marine > Epipelagic | place: Germany:Helgoland, sampling site Kabeltonne...
AGCAGGCACGTAAGGTTTTACCAGAAGGTTTAACTTTATCCAGGCTATATGTAAACGGTACTCTTCGTTCTTGGGTTCATTACATTGAATTACGTAGTGCTAATGGTACACAAAAAGAACATATGGAATTAGCTAAAGCATGTGGACAGGCTATAGCAGAGGTATTTCCCTTAGCTAAGGATCTTTAATGTCTGTAGGTTTTCTTACACAATACTATAGAGGACTAGGCCATTCTCAGCGTATAAAGTTTATCGCTGAGAAAACTGCTGAGTATACTGATGTAGTAATTATGGATCAGTTATTTAGACCACCTATAGAATATTCAGTACCTCACATAGCATTTTTAGGAGATTATACTTTACCTGATATTAATAAAGTTTTTCAATTTATACAACAACCAGCTATGATTAATTTTAGGATTCGACAGTTTATAGAAACTATTGAAAAACATAAAGTAAAGGTACTAGTATGTGAAGGCTTCCCTTTCTGTAGACAACAATTTGCGCATGAATATTTTAGATACTTAGAAGAATGTAAAAAACGAGGTATAAAAATTGTTATATCTGTAAGAGATTTTCCATGGGATGAACCACATAATAATCAATTACAAGACTGGGTTTTATACACACAAAATATAGTTTGTAAATATTATGCAGAATATATACTAGTACATGGTGATAAAAAATTATTACCTCTTATAAGTGATAGAACTAAACAGGCTAATTCTGTACAAATTATAAAAGATATTGAACATTTAGTACAATATACAGGATATGTATGCGATGAAGAACAACCTGTACATAAACAAAAAGATAATAATATATATGTAAGTACAGGACTCAATAAAGATGAAGCAGTATTAATATTTAAAAAAATTGCAGAAATAGCCCATCACTACCCTGATCATAAGTTTATTATGCCCATAGCTAATAAGTATAATAGTATGGGTGGTAGAAGAAATAAAAATATATACTTAGTTGAGTATGTACCTGAACTCAGAAAAAAATTAACAACTTGTGCAGGATATATAACTTATGGAAGTTATAATGCTACTGTAGAAATACTGAAAGGTCAGATTCCTTCTATATTAGTACCTAGACAAAGCGGTAAAAAGATGGAACAATTTATAAGAGCTTTTACATTTGAGCCTTATGATTTTTATAAAGTATTAACATTATCAGAGTTTGATAGTATAAAAATAGTATTAGACGAAGTATTAGGAGGCTACAAACCTCAACCTTTTGAGTTTAATCTAGAGGGAGCATCTAATACCGCAAAGTTTTTATCGGAGATGCATAATGGATATTGAATCTATTAAAAAACAAGAAGAGTTATGGAAAGATGTAGTTCTAAAAGGAGAAATGTTAACTATCAAGTTAATAACAGAAGAAGCTAAGAAAGAGTTAGAAGAAAGAATTGCTAATTTTCTTATTGCTAGAAAAGAAGCTATAACAGCTAATAAATCTATTTTTATATTTAGAGACAAAGAATATACTATAGATACCGATAATGTTGATATAGCTATAAAAACTTGGGCAAATACACAAAGTATTGGAGTGCATAGAGCTTTATTAGCTTATAGAAAAGCAGAAACAAATGCGTGGATATATAAAACACTACTAGATAAAAAGAAAACAGGTATGTTTAAAGCCTGTAAAAAACTAGTACTAATAGGTTCTGGAATATATCCGTATTCTATGTTTGATATACACAAAAAATATAAACATATACAACAAATAGGTATTGAAATTGATACTAATAGAGCAGCTATAGGAAGAGATTTAGTAGTAAAATCACCTGCTAAGAATCATATAGAAATTATAACATGTGATGGTTGTGATTATGATTACTCAGATCTAGGAGAAGATGATTTAGTATTTGTATCTTGCGACGTAGACAATAAAAAAATTATGAATAGAGTCATAGAAACGTGTAAGGCGCACATTTTTATATGTGCGCCTTATGAAAAAACTTGGCTAAGAGCTTTAGTACAAAATGTTAAGATTGCTAAACATAGTGGAATTATTTCTTATACTGAGCACTCTTAGTTTTAGTCTTAGTTTTACGTTTTTTAGTTTTACGTTTTTTAGGTTTAATAGTTTTCGATCTAGATGTCTGAAAGACTTCAGGTACGATTGGCATTTGCTTTAACTGTCTTTACTGTTTGAGTAAGAGGATTCTTTACTTCTTTAACAGTGAGTTGACCGCCTGCTTTATAGTAGGACAAAGTCTTTTGCATCTCTTCGGCATCATATACTTCACGAAGGCCGTACCGATTGTCCCCAATCGGTTCGACTTTTCCTGCTCTAGTTTCAGCGCCGGAAAGTGATTTAGCCATCCTTAAAACTTACTCTTACCCTTGGCAATTTTAGCAACACCTACTGGAGTTGCAGCTCCTTTAGGACCGCCAGATACTCCACCCATATAAAGATTCTTGCCATTTCCGCCTTGTTTAGTGATCTCACCTTCAATACGGTAGTCAGCAAAATCCTTGATATAAGGATTTACAGGTGATGGACCAGGTTTACCCGCAGATCTACCTTGACCTCCACCAGGATAAGCAGTTCCGCCAGCAACAGGTGTACGACCTTTTGCATCATTAACAGATTGAGTATAACCTCTAAGTGTTACGGCATCACCACTAACTTCTTTTTTAATCATTCCCATGATTGATTCTCCTTTTCTAAGATTTATTAGCTAACAATAGTTCTTGAAGTAACTACTTCAGTCATGTTACCTGCGTTAGCAGCAGCGTATACCAAATCGGCAGTACCAACAAGACCAGCTGCAGCTTGTGTGTTAACAGGTGGTTGATTCCATGCACCCGCCATTGTAGAGCTAATAGCTGTTACATTGGAGTTAGCAGCGAGACCTGCTGTACAGCTAGACCAGATATTTCTTACTGTAGTAGCTGGAGCACCGTTTGCAACTTTTGAAGTAGGTGTATGATTACGAACTGCTAGAGAGCTAGTAGTAAGAATACAATCACTTACATGAATACCACAACGAGTTTCAGGAGTCTTTACGTCAATAGCAGGTACAGCAGCTGTACCGTTAATAGTAAGACCAGAGACATAGTTATCACCTGTAGCTGATGCGCCAAGATTAATAGAGCCTGTAAGAATACAAGCATTTTTTCCACCAATACCTACAATAGTTGTATTGTTCATATCAAAATCGGTAGAAGGCCAGGTGTGTGTGCCTGGATAGATTTCAAGTGTATTTCCTTCTTGTGAAAATACAGTGGCAGGAATATCTGCCGGTGTTGCGAAGTTAGAGAATGGACCTCCAACGCTATAAGTAGTTCCCATAATGTTTCTCCTTTAAAGAAAGCTGTAGCTATTTGCTACATGAATTATTTTTTTCGAGACTTGCCTGACGTATTTAGAGCTATTGCTACTGCCTGACGTCTTTGAGCCTCTTTCTTAGTTACACCCAATTTTTTCGCTAAAGTATTTACACCTTTAGATCGAGCCTTTGAGGGTTTTTTCATTAGCTCTGATATATTCTTTGAAATAGTCTTTTTAGACTTTCCTTTTTTAAGAGGCATTAGCCATATACCTATAAGAAGGAGGAAGCATATCATCATCTAATACTTCGGTCACTTCTTGAAGCTCATCCATTATATCTTCTATAAGTTCTTCTGAAGCTGTTGATTCTTCCATAGAATCATCACAGTCACAATCAGGACCACAAGAACAAGAGTCACTATCTCCCATGTCTGAGCCATAGACTAAATAATCTCTAGCAGAATTAATATAAGCAGAAGACACAGCTAACTTATTTGTCCACCATGTAGGCAAACTAGCTTCTTCATCTGAAGGAAGAGCATTAAGTATATCTTTAGCATCTTCAATAATAATTTGCATCATACGTCTAGATGATGCAACATCAGTATGTCCGTCCTTATTCATAGCTTATCCTTTACAAATTAATTCTTATATGTAGAATACTTTAATTTTTTGGTTATGGCAAATTTTTAAACTTAGGCTTCTCTCACTTGGGCGTTTTGACTATGTGAATCAAATAAAACTTTCTTACCAGTAGTAAGATTTTCCTCAGTTTTTTCAATTGAAGATATTATTTTTCCGCATTGAGATTTACACAAACTAAATGATCTGTCATACCCTTTTAAGTAATTTTGTAGTTTAGTCCAATAGTCATAACTTAAAATCTTTTCTAGAGGCACATGAAGTCCATTAAATAAATTTTCAAACTTAGGAGGATAATAAAAACGAGATTGATTCTCGTCGTAGTAGTGACCACCTGTCCAACAACATCTAAATACTAAACCCTCTGGAGATACATACCATTTACCCCAGTTATCCCATACACATTTTATGACTCGTTCAGCTTTGTCCATATTTTCTTTATTCTTTTTAGAGTGTACAAACTTACCACTTTTAGGAGCAAATACATCTCTAGAAGTTTTAACAGTAGAAAATGTATGAAAATTATGATCTAAAGCCATTTGTCTAGCTTCTTCTACCTGATGTTTATTGTGTTCAAATACTATATACTTCCAATGTACTTGTGCATTATTAGTTTTAATTACAGAACAAGCATTATTAAATACATCTTCAAATTTAGTATTGATTCTATATTTAGAATGAGTATCAGATAGACCGTCCATATCAAAGTTAATAATATCACGTTTAGTTAGTATATTACCTACATCTGTCCAATAATTATGATCATGTATACCACCATTAGTATGTATTAAAATCCTAGTGTCATGCTGTTTAACATATGTTATAATCTCACGAAACTGTTTATTCATAACAGAATCACCGAAGTTACCATTAATAACTAGCCATTCTAAATTTCTCAGTAGTTCAGGATAAAATAATTGTTTAAATCTATCTAATGATATAGTATATTTTTTATCATTTAAATTAATACGAAGAGGCTTAACTCTATGACAAGCAGGACATTTAGCATTACACCTAAAAGTTAACTCAGTAGTAAGTTGTCTATATTTTCTCATTAGGATGGCGGATTCAGTGATATAATCTGCACAGTTAAGCCTGATGGTATAGCTGCATCAGTAAAAGTAACTTTACCAGATGCAGGAGTGTAAATATAGTCGGTAGTTTTGGCTTGAACAATACCATTTAAGCTAACTACAACATTATTAATAGCAACAGGGTTGCCTCCTACAGGAGTGGCTACAAAAAAGTTATTATTACCTGAGCCTTCTCCATCTGCGCTTGCTGCAACATTTATTAACTGAGTAAGTCCTAAAGCAACATTACTAGAAACCAAGTTAATATTAGCATTAAGTCTTTGAAAAGTTACAAAGTCATTAGCAGCCGAATCAGTAGTAGCTATTTTAGTATCAATCTGTGTTTGAATAGCACCACTAACACCATCTAAATAGCCAAGCTCTGTACTAGTAACATCTGAAACAATAATCTTACCGCTTCCGTCAGAAGCTAGAGCGCGAGAAACTGTAAGATTATCTTTGTATACAGTAGATATAGCACCAGAACGGTTATCCGTAATAGCAGTATTTAAATCTGCGCCATTATATTTTACAGAAGATGCAGTAAACTGACCTGCTACAAGATTGGCAAAACCTGTAGGACTAATAATAACATTACTATCTGGGTCTCTAGTTTCTGCTACTGTAAATGATTTAGTAGATTCATCATAGAAAAGTGCAGCATTACCTGATGTGCCTCTATTCATAAAGATACCTACATCAGCGCTAGGAGCTCCTGTCACAGAATTAGCTAAAAGTATGAATCTATCTTGAACAACAGAGTTAAGAGTATTAGCTGTAATACTGTCACCTAATACAGTTAAGTTACCGCTAATAACTAAATCATCGCTCATATTTACTTGACCAGTAAAAGTAGTACCATCAAGTATTCCTGCAATATTAGCTTCTGCTGCATCAACATTTGCTTTTACAGAGTTAACATTTGCAGCTAGATTATGTTGTAACTGTACAGTATTAGCTGCATTAAGATTTACATTTGCTAGTAGGCTAATAGTATTACCACCAACAGATAATACGTTTGCACTTGCCGCAGCTAGATTAGCAGTAGTTTGATTTAAGTTAGCTTGTAAAATATTTACATTAGCACTCACACCTAAAGTAGCTAAAGCAACATTAGCTTCGTTGCTCATAGCAGATAAAGGTAGAGATTTTATTCCGTATAACCTGCTGGTTATAGAACCATTAGCCATTTTTTCTGCAGATACTGCATTTGACTCTAAAACTGTAGATGTTACACGCGTAAGCGCCATATTAGCTCCTTAAGTATTATACTTCATCATCATCTAGCTGTTCAAAGAACTCAGCTAAAAAATCTACTGTCTCTAATGAAGTATTATTAAATCTTTCTTCTATTCTTTTATTTAGTGTATTATCAGAATCTTCCTCAAAAAAATTAGCTAAAGGATCATTTTGTTTTGGTGAGTTTTGAGACAGAGGCTCTAACTCTTCAAAAAATTCAGCTAAAAAGTCTTTCTGTTCCAAAGGCTCTGAATCACCTTCTTCAAAAAACTCTTTTATAAAATCCTCAACTTGTTCATCAATCGTTGGGGGTTTCAATAATTCATCATACACTTCTTCTATACATATCTTTTTTACTAGTATGATAATCCAATCAATTGTTTCCTGCTCCAAAGGCTCAATTCTATCAATCCATTGTCTTTCACTAGTAGTATTATTTCCTCTTTGTTCATAATAGATTCCCGTAATAGGTCCATCAACTAATTCTTGTATTTTTGGTTCTTTTTCGATAATTTTAGAAAAAGGAAAAGCTCTTGACTTTAGTGGTCCTTTTTTATCTTCCGTTATTTCTCTATATTCACAAAATACAAACTCTTGATCCATTTCATCTATGTGAAATTTAATATATTCCATCTTATCCCTCTATGCTTTTATTAAAAAACGTGCTACAGCATGTGGAACCACAGCTGTATGTGTATGACCACCAGCAGTAACACCTGTTACCACTGTTAAACCACCAGCATCTTTAACACCAGTAGACGCAGAACCTGTAGCCACAGTTAATGCGGCAGATCCAGAAGCAGTAGTAATAGTACCTGATGCTGCAAAAGATCCTGAGCCATTACCATGAGTTCCGTTATTAGTACCAGAACCCATTAACATTTTGTCTCGTAATTCAGGAGCTGCAAAAGTATTACCTGCATCACTCCCCGCGCCATATAAAACACCTATTGCAGCAAATAGTGCTGGATAGGTAGCTCTAAGTAAACTTTGTCCGTTACAGTGAATCCAACCTAGAGGAGTAGCTGATACTCCATAAGCTACAATAGTACCTACTGGAATCAAAGGTACAGGTTCAGTACCAGAACCCGTAATAGCAGAAGATAGTATAACATTTGCTGCAATAGGTGCATAAGTACCATCCTGTTGTATAATATTTAATCCATTTTTAGTAGATGCGACTCCTGGTGTATGGGCTAAAGATACATTAGCACTAGAACTACCAAAATTAAATAGTACAGCAGTATTATCACTAGAACCTATACTTGATATTTTAAGAGCAGCATGTCCTACTCCTATAGCTTCTGGAAACCACTTTTTACCTCCACCAGCTGTAGTAGCTGTTACGGTAAGATTATTGGTACTTACTCCACTTGTAGTTAAGTTAACTCTATCAGAAGTAACACCGCTAATAGCAACCATTGTATTAACAACTTGTCCTGTTCCTGGTGTTCCTATATCAAAAATAGCAGCATCATTTGAATTATTACTAGTTTTTAGATAGACTCTAGAATTAGCAGCTAGTGTACCATTCTCAGAAACAGTAGCTATTAATTCACCTATATCATAATGACTAACATTAGACATCAAAGGTACAATACCATTTTCTATTCTATGACCTATACCTACTCTAGTAAAGTTACCACCAATATGAGAACTTTTCTTAGTAGTAGAATCAGAAATAAATAGAGCATTAACATTTGCATTAGCAAAGTGCATTATAGTGCCGTCAGGTACTGATATGCCTTCACCAGAGGCAGTAATATTTACAGTAGCGGGAGGACTAGAACTTCTAAAATTAGTTAAAAGTGAACGCATAGAATTATTAAACTGAGTACGAGCACTATTTAAGGATGTGCCCGCCGTCGGTTCAATATATGTGTTGGATTCTACTAAAGCCATTTATACTCCTATTGCTGTCATCATTACAGACATACCTGATGTTGTTGATCCGGCACTGCCGTCGTCACTTTTAAATACCTGATAACTAACTGCCTCATTGGAAGCTGCAGTAGTTACTACTATATGAGGTTTATTAGCATCTTCATCTATCATTGAGTAACTTATAACTGGTCTAGTTAAAAAACCTGCACTTGTAATATCAACAGTTTTAGTAGTAGCATTATATGCGGTAGTATCTGTAAAAGTGACTGTATCCTTTTCTATAGTATACCTAAATTTATCAATTGTAAAGTCAAATTCATCAGGCTGATTATTTTTGACAATAAATTTTAGTTGAAATTGTCTAAAGGTTCTACTACCCGCTTGATATGTTTGAAAACCCTCATTAACTGCGGAACCTATAAATTGATTTATGTCTAATTGACCATTAGCATAATATAACTGAGCATTTGCTGCGGTAGTTGTTCTAATTAGAGTCTGACTAGATATAGCTCCTAAGGCTCCCGCAAAAGTATCACCAGAACCTGTATCAATATACTGTTTAAAGTTAACTAACTTATAGCTACTAGCAGCAGTTGTTATATTAGCTAATACATTTCCTCCTGTTACAGCACCATTAGCAAAATATGAATTACCTAGTCTAATTTCATCAGCATCTATAGTACCTGCTATAAGAGCGTAGGAATTAGCATTTGCATAGTCACCCTGATCTAAGACACCTTCAGAAACGTAAGTATCAAAACTACTTGAGTTAAGAGCCGAGGTTCTGCCGGCGTCAGTATATAGTTGAACACTCGTAGCATTTACTCTATTAACATAAAGTTCTCTATTGTTTATCTGAGTCATACCATTTACATCATGAATAATAATCCTATTACCATTTACCAATCCATGTTCACTACCACTAGTAGTTACTACTGCGGGATTAGCTTTTGTAATTCCTGTAATAGTTATTACATTACCTGTGTATTTACCATCATCCCAGATAGCAAATACATTACCTGATGCACCCCCGGTCATGAAAGTTTGGTTATTTGCATCAAACCTAGGATCTACTACAGCTGTATTACTAACTCCTAATACATGTCCAATTCCTCCAAAACTTGCATCTTTTAATACTCCAGCAGTGCCTGAAGCATCAGTAACTCCTGATAAATATGTTTCTTTAGAATCATTAAAAGTAGTTTCTGCTGACTGAGTGCCTTCAATGTCTACAAATATAGCACCTGTAATAGTAGCTCCAGCATCTCTAATTGATGTTATATATTCTGCAGACTCACTAGCTAATAAATCAGTAGAAGAAGTAGTAGCAGAAAAACCACTAGAAGTACCATTAGCGTTATCAACAATAGAACTTGGAAATCCATCACCTTTATTTGCTGCAAATATACCACCATTATTAGAAGTTGTAAAAGAGGGAAAATTAGCTTCTTCACTATTATCATTAGTCCTACCAGCAAAAACAGTAGTAGGTTCATCTTCGTTATAAGCTTTTATTACAGTGCTTCTAACAGGTCTACTTGTAGTTAAAGTTATTGCGACAACACCATCACTAAAATTACCGCTAGTATCTCTACTTCTAGCTAAGTAGGTAAACTCCCCAAAAGTATCAATAGGAATCGATTTACGGGCAGTACCGGCAGAAACAGTAACTAGGTCATCTGCTACAACAAAGTTTTCTACATCAGCACTTTGAGTTCCTGCTAGACGTTTAATTACTACTTCTTTTAAGTCAATGTCTTTTAGTTCTCCATCATTAGTACGTGGATAAGACCATAATAAAGTAATCTGATCAGTTTGTTGACCACCAGTAAAATTAAATATATTTTCAGGTTTAGCTGTTTTACCAATAATAGATTTACTTAAAGCGGCAGTTATACCTCTTAAATCTTTATTTAAGGGTACAACTCTAAATAATACATTTCTAGTATCACTAGTAATACCTCTATTAATACCATTAACAGTAAATCTTATTTTGCCATCATTATCTACTCCCGTAGCAGGAACTTTAACAGTATTAAAAGAAGTTAAATCAGTACCACCATCATCTACACCTACATCATCTACAGAATCTAGTTTATAAGATATTTCATAGTCAGTTACTTCTTGACCTTCAATATGGTCAAATTGTATAGTTACTCGAACAGCAACACCACCAGTTTGTTCACGATATAAAGATTCTACAATACTAGCATTTAGTACTTTTTGTATAGGAATAGGTTGGACATTTATAGATTTAGTATTAAAAGCACTGAGTCTGCCTCCTCTACTTTTATTTCTTGCACGAATAGTTGTAGTACCTTGTAATAAGTTTGGTATTATTTTATCTTTAGTTAGAAATATAGCTTCAAAGTCAGAACCAGTTTCTAAATGATATATTCTACTATTAGCTAAAGTAAATCTTCCAGGATATACAGCAGTATCATACTCAAAGGTTCCTGAGCCATCTGCGGCATTACCTATCTTACCTACAGGATCAAGACTAACATTAGTAAAGTTTAAACCACCTATATTAGCTACAGGAGTCGTACTAGTATGTACTCTATATATATAATTAGCTGTTAATGCTGCATTATACTTAGGAGAAAGAGGATCAAAACTAGTAGTAGCTATGCTAAATACATTGGCATGAGAAACTTGTACATTATCTCCTATCTCAAAAATAGGTACACTGTAATAATCTACTTCTGCTCTAAAAGATGTCTCAGTAGCAGTACTTGTATATACTATATTTGCATTATTTAAAGCAACTGTATCATTTTTATTAAGTACAAACTGCCCAGAAGTTCTCTCAGTTCCGTCTACAAAAAGCCTAACAAAAGCTGCATCTCTAGGACTCACAGGTAATTCAATAATAGTAGTATCATTACCATTTATTTCACCACTTTTTATATAAGTATGCTCTGATCCTCTTACGTAAAAACTATTATTAGAATAATGCCTAGAATCTACAAGCTGATTTAAGACCACATAAAAAGGAGCTGAAGGTATTTTATTAACTAAAGTTACACCCTCAGTTCTTTTATTTTCTATTTTTATTTTATCCGTAGCAAGAGTAAACCCTGTAATCGGTTGACTAAGATCTGTTATAGTTCCTGCAAATCCAACAAAGTTTAATAATCCTTGCTGTTGACTCTTTTCATTTATAGGAATAGTAATATGATCTGTACCTTTTAACGCTCCGAAAACAGCGGCATCATTAGCATCTAATATACTACATTGAAAATTTTCATCAAATACTTGTCCAAATCCTTCTAAAGTAAATTCTATATTACCATCTGAAGTACCTCCAGCAGTATCTACAACATTAACAGCAGTACATAGTAACCTGGCTTCACCTACAGGACTACTAAACCCACTTTTACCTGCTAAAGTTACAGGATTTATATCTCCTACAAATACATTAGCTTGCTCAATATGTACTACTTG
>Ga0115545_1001605_pt1 | contig 11544 bp, 9 predicted proteins | sample COGITO_mtgs_1003_FD_87188 | JGI IMG/M metagenome (GOLD analysis project Ga0115545, IMG submission 87188) | Pelagic marine microbial communities from North Sea - COGITO_mtgs_100330 | ecosystem: Environmental > Aquatic > Marine > Epipelagic | place: Germany:Helgoland, sampling site Kabeltonne...
CCTAAGGTTTGGATTAGCATCAAGTCAAGGATGGAGCATAAGCCAACGAATCCTAAACAATCTAATCTACTATCGCCAAGGAAATTAGGATTTATTGCCGGTAAAGACCCGTCTTATGGCGTATCCAATTACCATAGGGGCATTTACTACTAGTAAACCTTTGTCTGGTGAATCTGCGACCCAGTAACCTGCTCGAAATGACAGGCCTATAATCAGAGTAAAAGCGGCAAACGTCGCCCAAAAACTGATCCAATATAATGTGTTTGTGACGCACGTAATTGCAGCATCAACTCGCTTCAGGGTCTACCTTAACGCTTAGCGTTTGAGTTTGTCATATAAGGTTTTCGTTCCATATAAAAACCAAGTTAAAACCAATCCCCACCATAAAACAAAAAACCAATCATTTTTTTCTGTTCCATTCCATTGCAACCACTCAAAGACAAGCGCCTCCATGAATAAATCGAATGAAATTAAAACAAAAAAACCAAAATTCCAAATCAAGAAAAAATGAAATATTTTCATATTTTTATTGGTGTATTCTTTTACTCAATAATTCTGATCGCGGGAAAAATAGTAGAGGGACTTATACTTCCAGTAGCCGAGATTGGAATCAAAGATAGTTATGTGTTCTGTTTAATTTCCTAAGAATCAATATACCAAACCATGTCGATACTATGGCTTTAGTGGTTTGATGCAAGATTATTGGTATTGCAAGCACCCAATCTAGCAAGGGTTTTGGCATCCATGTGTACATCCAATCAATGACGGGTAATAGAAACCCTAGTTGATTAGTAATAAATTCCAAGTTAGACAAGGAAAATAGGCTGTAATCCGTTACTAAAATTATATAGATTCCCCAAAATGCCAATGCGACTTGTATCGGTGTCGTCCATATGCATAAGTAAGCGATTAATCTGAGCATTTTTTGTCCTTGCGCGTTATTGACTTGAGTAGGATAGCTGTTTTGAACCGCGTCAGTTATTTAGCCAATGCCTCAGTGAGTGCGGTCGTATAAGTCGTCAAATCAAAGTAGTCCCGCCACAGTGTGATTTCGCCGTTAGTTAACTGGAAGTAACCAAAGCACGGTAAATTTACCGGACTACCGGCGACAACCGTTTTATCGAGACGCTCGACCATGACAATATCGCCATCTGCAAGCAGGTTAATCACCTCCCAATCGGTGCTTTCCCATGGGCGTATGAATCCTGCGATAAACCTTTCAATGTTGTCGCGGCCGACGACAGCCTCGGAAGGCATGTTGTGATAGACACCGTCCTCTGAGAAATAACTCGCTAATTCTGATGGGTTGAGGCGCGACCAAGCTGTGATGAAATCTCTCACTATGGCTTCATTGTCTTCATTCTGCGCTTGGACGTTTGTCGCTGATAAAACGAGTAGTATGGAAATGAGGGAAGTAAGCCGTTTCATTGGGTAGCCCTTTCTAGTTGTGGCTCGTGTTAATAGTGAAATTAACTATGGCAATCAAGTAGGACTAGCTTTTACCTATCCCACGCATTGCTACCACGGAAATGATAAGCACTATAAGTGCGAAGTCTATAGCTGTGTAATCACGTCCTGCTAACTCGGTGTTCAAGATCATTAGAAGGAGTAGGCCGAGTCCGTAATAGGCTATTGGCTTCATAATTATTCATTCATTATTATCTAAATTATTTCGCTTACTTTCCTTCAACTTATTTAGACTCATTTTATCTTTGAAACTTAATACGATTGCGCTTAAAGCGAGAAATAGAATTCCAAGGCTTTCATAAACTATATAGATAGGATCGCTGCCTTTAGTAGTCAGAACAATCATTCTTGTCAAAGCTGTAATAGCAATAATCAAAGGCAGAGTCACCGGGATTCGATTGTCTCGATAAAAAGCTCCAACCATTCCTAATATCTCCGCATAAATAAATAATAAGAACAGATCGGATAAAGCCATTTTATCTTGATTATCAAACCAACCTAGAATATCAACTCCTGCAGCCCATACTGTGCCGCTTACGATAAAAAGTAATAATAGTCGCTCTAAATTTATAATGCCTAAGCTAACTATTTCATCGAATCTTGAATTTTTGATATTGCCTCCGGCTCGAATCATTTCCGTCAATAGGAATTATATTTTCCGTCTAATTTTCGTAGCAGCCAAATACCAAACCATGTCGATACAATGGCTTTTACTGATTGATGAATAATTATTGGTATTGAAAGCACCCAATCTAGTAAGGACTTCGGTAGCCATATGTACATCCAATCTATTACTGGTAACAGAAATCCTAGTTGATTAGTAATGAACTCCAAATTAGACAACGAAAATAGACTGTAATCAGAAACCGAAATTATGTATATCCCCCATAAAACCAATGCAATCTGTATCGGAGATGACCATATGCATATATAGGCTATTGCTCGAATCATTTTAATCCGCTCCATCCTTTTGCTGATTGTAGTCAAGGTCAGCTCTAGTTAATGTGCGTTGCTAACCTACAAACCGAATAGTGTTTTAAACGCCACCTCAGCGCGTGTGACTTAGATTAACAATAGTCCAAATATACCGCAAAGTGCATAGGTGCTAGTGGCGTTAGTCGATTTAAAGCCTGACCCAATCATGGTTATGATCATGGCTAGCCACATAAAAGCTACCCACCCCCATAATAACCAACCAAAAAGTGAGGATAAGTAGTCGAGGATCATATTTGGTCTTCCTTTTCAAATTTAGCTCTAGCAGGTGTTGGCAGTAACTATAACAATAGTGAGGGGCAAGTCACGCCCCCCGGGGGTGTGAAGAAGCCCCCCCCTGATGGGTCGGGTACGCTAGTCTATGAAGGTTTAGGGTGGGTGATGGATTGAAGCTGAAAACTTTGGCATGCGACGATTGATTCCTTGTGTTTATTACAGGGCGGCGGCAGTAGTACAAGAAATGCTAAGGCACTGGCGTGGATCTTGTGGCGATGTTTATTAATAAAAATGGCGGTATATTTGGCGGTACAAATTTATTATATTAAATTAATAATTAATTAAAACAGTGATTTAAATTCTTATTTCGGGAGTTGCCCCCGCTACCATCGTTACTTGCACCCCCTCGGTTTTCGCCAGGGGGTGTTTTGTTTTAGGCTCTTCGCTTAGCTTCAATAACGCCGCCAACTCTCCGTATAGCTCTATCTGCAAGCCTCTCCCTTTAGGTACTGGTCTCGACGCTTCTTTAACAGCGGGCCTATGAATCATGTCGTACTTGATAATTTCTATAGAGAGATAGCCGCAGAGAGACTTAATTGGCACTACAAGACACTTGAGGAGGCTTTTCATGTGAAGTGGCTGTTAGAGAATTCTGTGAGCTTTCAAGTTAGGGTGAAAGGCTAGTTGAGCAAACATTCCTCTTACGTCGCAGATTACCACTTAGTTGAGAGTCCGATTTTAGAAGAAGCCACACACCTCATATTTAAGGCTAAAGATCTTTTTATGACTGCTTAGTCTGATAGTCATTCATAATCAATCTCGTTGTAATATTTAAAATAATTACCTATGCTGACTCAGTATTCCAGTAATTAAAACCTTATTATTGCTGACTTTAATCGTCTTCAGAACAAGCTACGAATCCGATAAGGTAGCTGCCAATATACTTTTAGTAGGGAATGTTAATATGAATAGGAAAGCCGTATTACCTTCACTTATATATTTGATCCTGTTTCCGCTGTTAGGGGCTTCGACAACTGTATATTCGCAGTCAGATGACGATGCTCTCGCCGTACTGGTACCCGGTGGAGGAACTTATAGCCGCTCAATAGACTCGAATTCCGCTCTTGCTCAGACATTTTTTGATCAAGGCTTGCGAATGGCATGGGGATTCTATTTCCCTGAATCAATCGCCTCTTATCAAGAAGCCTCACGGCTAGATCCTACAAACCCAATGCCTTATTGGGGTGTAGCACACGCCGCTGGCCCTAATCCCAATAGTAGATATGTAAATTTGCCTGACGATCCTCAGGGAGCAGGGTTAACAGCAATCAGAAAGGCACTTGAGCTATCAAGCAATGGTAGCCAGCTCGAGCAAGATCTAATCAATGCCACTTTCGTACTTTATAACCGCGATGCTATACCGGATGATAAAGAGCGAGATTTTGCCTTCTTGTCAGCGATGCGAGATCTCCACGCGAAATACCCAGACGACGCCGATATAGCGACGGTGTTCGGTGAGGCGTATATGAATACCACGCGGTGGGATTATTGGGAGTCTGACGGTTCAGCAAAACCAGGCGCGTTGGAGGGAAAGGCAGCGCTGGAAGCCGCCATGGCAATTGAGCCAAACCATCCCGGTGCTAATCATCTCTATATTCACTTGATGGAAGGTTCTGGGCAGCCCGAACTCGCAATGCCATCAGCTCAGAAGCTTGAGGCGACTCTGCCCATTTCGGGCCATATGGTTCACATGCCCGGACATATCTATCTCCGTGTAGGAGAATACGAAAAAGCGATTTTATCGAACGAAAGATCACAAATAGTCGATGATCAGTTTGCAGAAATATGGGGTGACACTAATTTCCCTATGATCGGAACCTACCCTCTCTCCCATAAAATCCACAAACCTCATGCCCTCGATTTTGTTCGTTACGCCAACATGCTTCAAGGGAACTATGAAGGTGCAAGCGCAGCAGCCATCCAAAATTCGGGTGCAGGTATAGGATCTTTGGGCGGCAACAATAAGAATTCAGCACATGTCTGGATAACGGATAAAGTGTTCGGCAGGTGGGATGAAATACACGCGAATAATACGACGAATAAAGAGCTAGCCAATACGCCCTACTTGAAGGGCATGTGGGCCTACGTAATGGGCAGCGCTCACGCGGCCAAAGGACATATTGCGCCTGCAGAGGCTGAACTTGCTCTTTTACGAGAACAAATTACAGCGGAGGGTGTCAATGAATCTGGAGTTGGCCCAACTCCGGCAGACCATGTTCTAAGTCTTGCAATGCACGCATTATTCGGTGAGATCGAGGAGGCAAAAGGCAATTTTGACAATGCGATCATGCATTATGGTCACGCAGTCGATTATCAAGATAATCTTAGTTACACAGAGCCGCCAGACTGGTCGCAGTCAATCCGTTTATATCTTGGAGCCGCGTTATTAGCTTCGGATCGAGCGGAAGAAGCGGAAGAAGTCTATCGTAAAGATTTAGAGTGGAATCAGCGTAACGGTTGGGCGACATTTGGCTTATATCAATCGCTTGAATCGCAAGGTCGAGCCCAAGAAGCGGCGATTATTAAGCGTCAATTTGATGAGCTCTGGCGAAACAGCGATGTCCAGCTTGTAAAGTCAAGAATTTGAGCCTCGTTGATTTAAATTGCGACCTCCTATTCGGATGCTAACTAGATCTGAATAGGAAGAGCTTATGCACCGTAACTATGCGTTTAAGATAAATGAAGTCGCAATGACAAGGAGGTAGTTTGCTCGGTACAAACATCAGATTTCTAAGAGCGCGCTGGTTGGTTACTCTCGCTGCCCTCTTGCCAATTCTCTCTTCTTGTGGGCGCACCCAAACAGAAGATTCTTCGAGTTTAGAAAGCGAAACGGTTCATCTTCTAGACGAGCCCAGACATCGAACTGTCTATCATGAGGGAGATCTCTACCTTTTGGACGTGCAATTAAATCCCGGTGACGAATCATTAGAGCACATACACGATCAAGCGATTTTACTTACGCGGTTAAGCTCTTCTTCTGGTCCATTAAAGGGCGAGGTCAGTTCTATCACTGAATATGCTTCTTCACCGTTTACGCACAGTATAAGAAACCAAGGCGACTATCTTCTAAGAATTCTAGCGTTGGTAAACTCTTCATTAGGATCCGTGCAGCAAGACGACCTGCCTACCGGTCTTAATGTACTACCTCAACTCGAGGATCAATGGTTCCGATCGTATAGATTGGAATTAGAACCCGAAGAATCAACTCCCACAATTCGCCATCAAAATTCCGGGTTCATTACTCAGGTGTCCCCAGGAATTATTCACATTGAGCGTGAGGATGGAATAACGGAGGAACTCAGGCGTTCTGGAGATTGGGAATGGCAGCGAGGAGAAATAGCATACCGCCTTACGAACGTAGGCAATGACCCCGTTTCTGTGGTCATTAATGAAGCACGAAAGCGCTAAAAAATTAGAGAGTAAGGAAAGAATGGGATGCACATTCCGATGGTAAAAAATTGTCTTCTCATTGTTATTTTTTTAAGCTGCAACGCCTTTGGACAACTCGCAGAACACAACAGCGAGGGCCTCGCGTTTGGGCACGTTCGCCTCAACGTATCGGACACGCAATACCATACTTCACTTTGGGCAAATCACTTTGGCGGGGTAGTAGCCTACGAAGGCGAAAGCACGATCATCCAGTTGCCTAACATGATGTTATTGTTAACTGGCGATGAGCAATCGATAGGATCGCGCAGTACAGTCATGGATCACATAGGGTTCAAGGTGCGAGATATCGAAACTTTTTTAGATAAATGGCGATCAGCTGGCTTCGAAGTCGGGCGAGAATTTATAGGAGCCGAGGGCCAAAAGAACGCGTACATCACAATGCCAGATGAAATTTACGTCGAACTACAAGAGGATCAAGCGCTTCCAGTGGCCGTCAGTGCCTACCATTTACACTTTTACACGTCTGAATATCAGTCTCTTCTCGATTGGTATCTCTCTGCCTTCCAGTTATCCATTCGATCCCGTGGCAGTATTTCGACAACGACAAATGTACCGGGAATGAATTTGAGCTTTGCTGACTCATCCACGACACGATTCGCTACTAGCGGCTCTGCGATAGATAGCATTGGTTTTGAAGTCAAAAATTTGGATAGGACAGTTAACGAGCTGCGAGATAAGCAAATATCTATCGCCCCCGCCTCTAACTTTTTTACCTCGCTGGGGATAAAGTCTGCGTCGCTCATCGATCCGTCTGGCGTTACAATAATTTTGACGGAAGGGTTAATAAATTTCCCTTAAGTAAGTGAGACGTAAAAGCGAATGAAACGCCGACGCTTCATACAAAAATTTGGATGGCTTGGTGCTGGGTTTGGCCTAATTCCCGCATGCACCATGACTTCGGCAGATATTAAGCCAAACAAGACCTCTAAAGCGGAAAACTACTTTGGAGAATGGAAGACACAGGATGGCCTACCTGTGTTTGATTATCTTATTGATCAAGACGCTGATCTTAATTCGCTATGGGATCCGATTGATCGGCCAGAAAGCCGCCGCCATTTCCATGTTATTGGAAATCGGGCATTGCAAGTCGTCGCCTCTAATAGGGGAGACATTGGAATATTCGAAGAAAGGGAAGGTCACCGCTGGCTGTTCTATCAAGATGATCTTTACGGCTGTGGTCATTCGCTTATCCTTGAATCGGGAGGAGTGCGTTGGGGGTCTCTATACTCTGATCGTCCGAGAGGCACTATACCGCTTCGGCAATTTGGCCCCACTCATTTCTCTGTTCACTCAGAATACGAAGGACTCAAGTTAGAGAGGACTATTTTATGTCCGGAAGGCGATCGGTCGTGGGTTTTGGTTAAGGTTCAATTAACTTTATCGCTTGACGCAGAGCCGCGCCAATTGACTCATATCGAGTCATGGCCGCTGCGCCCGAGATTTCTAAACACATTCCAGTCCGACGAACTGCGTGACAAGGCAGCTTTGCGAGTCAGTTACGACATCAATCGCTCGGTGCAAAAAATCGTCGCACAAGAAATTTTCAATGAACCAGCAGAGACGATAGGAGCGCCTGCGACATTACTACTCGAGGACTTAAGCCCAGAAAATAGCGGACAGATGTCAGCATTGGAAGATGATCAATGGCCTACACTGCAAATTGAAACTGGACTCGATTTAAAGCCAGGTGATACCCAAACTTTATGGTTTCGTGTCGGGCGTTCGACAGATGAAGAAATCTCGTCGCCTGAAAGTTTCTATGAGCAGCAGCTCAATAAGGTGAGGTCAAGAGTCCCTAAGGCAACGTCTCTCAACGCCCCTCATGTTACTCGCGAAATTCCATGGCATGTCGCCATGCTTTCGGGCGGGGCAAACAAAGACGCGATCCTAGGCGGGCACACCTTGAATCAGTCCTCAGTTTATGGATTTGGCCTGGGTGGGAATGCCGCTGCACGAGACTCTCTGCAACACGCGATTCCACTGGTTTATTCCGAACCTGACCTTGCGCTTTCCGTTCTTCGCAATACTTGTACCTGGGGCAGCCCAGACGGAGACCTGCCTTACGCTCTGACAGGAAATAAGAAACCTCTTACCCAATTGCTGCGTCCCTCTGATCAAAACCTATGGGCGCTGTGGTTAGCAAGCGAATATGCGGCAGTAACCGGTGACTTGGCCGCTTTCGAGCTTCCTCAGCAATATCACCCTGATTATTCTGCGGCGAGTACGACGCTTAAAGATAATTTAAAAAAGCAGGCTTATTTTTTTATAGATTATGTCGGTCGAGGCCAGAATGGTCACGTACGTATTTTAAATAGCGATTGGAATGATATGGTCCTTCAAGACCCGAGGATTGATAAAAACTCGATGATCGAAAAGGGTAGTTCAGTCTTAAACTCTGCAATGGGTAGCTGGGTACTCAATCGATTTGCGCCGCTAATGGAGAAATTAGGTGAGCGCGACACGGCGGATCTTTGTCGAAAGACTGCGCATCAATTGCGCGAGTTGGTCGCTTCCAGTTGGAATGGCCGATGGTTCGACCGGGGCTACGGCCCGCCTACTGAATTTCAACCCGAAGGTACTGTGATCGGTCGAGATAGATGCTGGTTGGAGGTTCAACCTTGGGCGATTTTATGTGGAGCCGCATCAAGTGAACAATCAAAATCCCTTATCGAAATATTTAAAACTGGGCATTGTATGAATAGTCCATTAGGCGCAAGGATTGTCTGGCCTCCCGACTTAAACAATAGCCGAGTAGGGGAGGGAACACTTGGTGGCATTTGGTACTCTATTAACATGACGCTTATCTGGGCAACTGCGAAGATAGACCCAAAATTTGCCCTCGCGCAGTGGGAAGCGATGTCTCTGCAACGCCATGGCGAGGCCTATCCATATGTATGGGAGGGTACTTTATCGGGTCCTGATGCCTGGAATGCACCGGAGTCGCCGCGCGCCGGGCGGACATGGTCGACTCCCGCATTCTCGATGCAGTCATTTCCCGTGAGTAACATGCACAGCCATTCTCAGCCGGTACTAGCCTGGCTGAGATTGCTAGGAATTGAACCTACAACAGAGGGCACCCTCGCTGTCAGAAGTACTTATGAAAAAGCGTTGGGTTCTTATGTCAGCAGTACTTTCAGTGCTTCTTTTTAACGGAGTGTGATTTTTCTGGGCTCGGCTCATCATCAGTCAATGTAAGCAAAATCTAGATGTAAGCAACGGCGGTTGCGAGCCCCCGCTACCACAAACACTTCCCGAGACGTCCGAGAAGACTCCTAAGCCCACTACTTGTTTGTGGGCTTTTTTGTGTCTATTGATCCGCCGAGTTCTTAGCTTGCTAGAGAGGAGATTAATGCTAGAGCGGAAGAACCGCCTATCCAAAGCCCTACGGTAAATAGTACCGGATTCACTTCACTCCACTCTTTGACGGAGGGGATGTAAGTCCTTGCACCTAACAAGATGATCATCCACGCAAGCGCTGGCCAGTAGGATTCATCCATTGGGGACACTATAAATCGAAGAGTGTTCGGAACGGCACTTCAGCTCCGGTAACTTGGATCAGTAGCAACCCGAAAATACCGCACAGAGCAAACATGCTTGTAGCGCCAGCTGATTTAAACCCTGACCCTATCATGCTGATGGTCATGGCAAGCCACATGAATCCTATCCAGCCCCATATCAACCAACCAAAAAGAGATGAAAGGTATTCTATAATCATATTTTACTATCCTTTTTCATGGCGACTCCTCCGCATTTAACCGTTCTTTCTATTCATTGCCACTTTAAGATGTGCGTGATTCTAAACTTTTGCTTTTTAGAATGTGGCTGTTGGGAAGTTATCCCTTAGAGGCCCAAGGTTCAGTGTACGCAAAATCTAGAGGTAAGCAACGGCGGTTGCGGGCCCTGCTACCACCTCGCTTGAAGAGATTTTTTCCAGAAGCCCTATACGAGCTCATCTCTTTATCGCTGAGGTTAAAGTGCCTCATTAATAAAGCATAAATTTTTGCCAACACTGGCGCTGTTCCTGCATAGTCTTATAGGTTAGAAATAGTTACCGCCCCGACAACTTCAGAAACTAGGAATCGTGAGTAGAGCCGCCATGCATTTATTCAGAAAACTGCTTAGATCATCAACACTTTTGCGCAAATGCTACATTGGTGCCGTATTGTTTTGCGCACTCGTACTGGGCATTCATGCTGCCACTGCACAAGAAATGCCCACAATCGGCGAGACCGTTGCAGGCAACACAGCAATAGAGGGCTATTTCAACTTATATTGGGATGATGCCTCGGGCAATTTATACTGGGAGATAGACAAGCTCGACACCGAATTTCTCTATCAAATATCGATGGGCTCCGGCTTAGGTTCAAACCCGATTGGAATCGATCGCGGTCAGCTTCGCGGCACTTATGTGCTCGCCGCTCAGCGTGTGGGTCCGAGGGTGTTATTAGTTGAGCCCAACTACCGGTACAGGGCAACGAGTGACAATCCTTTAGAGGTGCAGGCAGTCAACGATGCGTTTGCGCCTTCGGTTATCTGGGGCTTCGATATCGTCGCGGCCGAAGGCGACAGTGTGCTGGTTGATGCCACCAATTTTTTCCTGCGCGATGCGCGCGATGTCGTTGGGCAGATTGCGAGAAGCAATCAGGGCGCGTTCTCGCTGGATACCTCACGTAGCGCACTATTTTTGGACAATACCGCGGGCTATCCAGAGAACGTCGAAGTCGAAGCGATGCTGACATTCACGAGCAGCAATCCTGGCAACTTGGTTAATTCGGTTGCCGCTAGCGGAAATTCGATAACCCTTCGCCAACATCATTCGATCGTAAAACTGCCAGACGACAATTTCGAGCCTAGGCTAGCTGATCCGCGCATTGGCACGTTCGGTCCCACTATCCAAGACTACGGCACAGACATCGATACCGACAAGAATGTCCGTCTCGTTGCTCGCCATCGTCTAGAAAAAGCCGATCCCACTGCGGCGCGTTCGAGAGTGGTTGAGCCCATCGTTTATTACGTTGATTCAGGCACACCGGAGCCGATAAAAACGGCGCTGATCGAAGGCGCCTCGTGGTGGAATCAGGCCTTTGACGCTGCCGGATTCATCGATGCGTTTCAGGTGCGCGAACTGCCCGCAGGTGCGGATGCTCAAGACGTACGCTACAACATGATTCACTGGACACATCGTCGCACGCGCGGCTATTCCTACGGTGGCTCGGTACAGGATCCGCGTACGGGCGAGATCATCAAGGGCAATGTTAACCTCGGCAGCCTGCGTCTGCGCCAAGATTATTTGATGGGTCAGGCGTTGGTGCCCGCTTTCGATTACATGGCAGAGGTTGTCGCGGATACCTCGGCGTC
>Ga0115545_1001606_pt1 | contig 11536 bp, 11 predicted proteins | sample COGITO_mtgs_1003_FD_87188 | JGI IMG/M metagenome (GOLD analysis project Ga0115545, IMG submission 87188) | Pelagic marine microbial communities from North Sea - COGITO_mtgs_100330 | ecosystem: Environmental > Aquatic > Marine > Epipelagic | place: Germany:Helgoland, sampling site Kabeltonne...
AAATGATGAAATCACTTTCAGAAGTAGATTTATCAAATGTTATTGAAATAGAAGACAATACAGACTTAAGCGGTGAATTAGCATGTGCAGGTGGAAGTTGTGAAATATCATAGAGATTGGATAACAGATTTGTATTATAGAGAAATGGTTACTAAAAAACAAGAGAAAAACCATGGAAGACATAAAAAATCTAAACAAGAAATTAAAAAGTCTAAAGAAGGAAATCCAAGATTTTCAAGACAAATGTCATCATCCAACTAAGTCAATAAAGGTAATAGAAAATGGCTCTCCTAGAAATGTTTGCAACGTGTGTGAAGCAGTATTAGGGTGGCCTACAAAAAAAGAATTAGATTCTTGGCTTAGTCGTTAATTGTTTTAATTCTATATTTATATATATGTGTATAGCAGATTTAACAGGAAGTATAAGTACTGATCAGGGCGATTTTAACTCTGTAGAGTTGAGCCAAAGTGTTTTTCAAGAAACTCTTAGTCCGTATAATTGGGCATCAACAACTTTTAATTCATCTAATTTTGCCGTAGATACAGCAAATTATACTAATGTTAGTCAAATTGATGTTATTTTTACAGATCCAACCCCACAAATTGTCGACCTAACAACAAAAGGCTTACAGGTTGGAATGACTATGACATCTCCAGGAGCAAACCCACAAGTAGATTATACAATAACAGGTTTTGCAAATCACTCTTTTTATGGAACATCAAATGCAGCAGTTCAATTATCCCCTAATATATCTATAAATGAAGGACAAAAATTATCTTTTGGTACAACTATTACAACATGCAGCCTTGTTAGTCTAAAAGAAGATGTTCAAACAAAAGATAGAGACAATGCCTGTGTAGATTTTTTAATGTTATTTATTGGCAGTGGTAGTGCAGAGTACAGTTCAGGACACCATCCTCAAACTCATATATTTACAGATGATGGATTTGATTTTGCAGTAACAGGAGATCAAGAAATTTTAGTTTGGCAAGGAGGTGCAACTAACCAAAATAATTTTATTCCTGCAGAGCAATTATCAATAGGTACTCCTTTAGTATCTTGGGCAAATGATATTTATCAATATGTTCAAGTAACCTCAATGAGTATAGATATAAATAATTCTACAGCTGTAAATTGGACTACAACTGGAACTAATAGTTATCAGTTAGAAAATGGAATAGTTTTAAGAGGATTTGTAGACAATTATTGTTCATGTAAGCCGTCTGCCAGCATAGATGGAGGAGATATTCCTTGTGAAAGCACTGTTTCATATTGTATTTCAACATCGTTAGCAGAAATATATTGGTCAGGATCAGAATCTGGTGGATGGGAAGGAGCCTCGGGAACAGCTGGAACAACAGATAAAAAATGGTCATTAGTTTTAAAAGAAGGAGATGTAGTTATTGCGCCTACATTAGGAGAAGCAGCACTAGCTCAAAGATTTTTAACAGCTTCATTTACACATTTAAGTCAATCTTCAAAAATAGAAGTTTGTTATACTGAAAGTAGAAATTTAGGTTTAGGAGTTGTTGCAAAAGATACTTGTTGTTTTGAATTACGTTTAAATAGACAACCTAGAGCATTATTTGGTTCAACAATATGTCAATCAAATTTTGGTACTACAATTGATCTAGAACAAGACGTACAATTTATACATGCAGATACTATAACATATACCTTAGAATCTGGTTCAATTGGGACGTTTAGTGATATTATAGATGGAAAACCTAAAACATTGACACTTGACCCATTATCTCATGGTAAAGGAAAACTTACACTATGCTATACAGCGTCTTCTATAAATATAGATTGTACTGATAACGCAAATAATATTGCAACAACAACTCCATTATCTACTCCAAATTGTTGCCCAGCAATAAGTGGTTGTGTAGATATATATTTTAATCCTGGAATATCTGCTGGTAAAAACGCAGTGCATTGCTACCCAACCATGTCATTAACTGGAACAGGACCAATATACAACTTTACAGATACAGTGGTAAGTCAACCAACATGGTCTCTTGCAGGGGCCACATTACAATATAATGACTATGAACTAAACCCAATCGCTGATGTAGACGTTGACGATACATGGGTAGATTCACAAACATTTGGAGCAATATCTGAGTTGACAAACTCTATGGCAACCGAAATACATATGAACTCTAACCATGGCAATGACAATAACTTTGGATTTTTTACAATGAGTTTAGAGGTTTCAAACGGACCGTGTAAATTTGAAGATTTTTCTATACAATATGTAGCCAAAACATTTGCTAACGCAGGTCCAGATAGAACAGATTGTATAAATTTTCCAGAAGGAGGTACTCAAAATAACCTTCCTGTAGACGGAGATCTTATTCAATTGCAAGCTACTGGCTCAGGATATTGGAGCTATGTTGATCCTAATGCAGCTTATGCATCACCATCTATTCCAGTTATAGTAGAACCAACAAAACCTACTAGTCAATTTAGACTAGGTCATTGTTTTCCGGCTACAATTCAATGGACACATCAAAGTTCTAGTACTGTAATTTTAGGAGGAGAAACATATTCTGTATTGTGTAACGCAACAGACCAAGTAACTATAAAAAAATTAGAGGCAAAAATAACACCAAAAATAGTAGGTCACTTATTAGCTCCATATAATGATTCTGCGCTTGCTGCTACTTTTTTATCTCAACAAGATCCTAAATTATTTACATCTTCATTTAGTCAAAGTTCAACAAATGGAAGCCCAAGTAGAGGACCTTGGTCAATAACAAGTATTAACGGGGTTAATGGGCTGTCTGATACAGATACATTAGACGATCTTCACATATTATCTCGTAACTCTAATTTTTATTATCACCTGGCATATACACAAGACAATGAAGTAGAAAAAGATTTTGTAAATTTACATATACCAACTAATTTACCAACTTATCCAATGCATATATGGGGTGGACCACAACCCCCAAATAGTAATGTAGATCTTAGAATGTATAGATGGGGTCATGCTACTCACGGACAATTTGGAGATCAATTGATAAATAGCGTAGTATTAAATAATAGTGAATCAGCGGCGTTAGCTGGTGGATTCCTTACATCTTCAAAAGACTTTATGCCTACTGGCCTTAATAATGGATCTGTCTTGGTTCACACTAGTTCTTATTTAGCATTTAGTGGATCTTCATCTGCAAGTTTTGCTGCTCCAAGCGGATCTCTTTTATCGCCTAATGGTTGTGACGAAACATATCATTTAGCTCACATAACATCTTCATTAGGAGACTGTAATTGCAAACCTGGAGGAAGTCAAGGTAGAATATTTCACCACTTATTGGCTCAAGATTTTAGATTTGCAACACACTCTATAACTGGAGTATTTGGAGGAGATGGAGGAAGGCCTGGAACTTATTTAGGAGCATACACTCAAATAACAGGATCAGAGCCTGCTTTAGGAATAGACGTTCCAATATATAAAGATGTATTTGCTATAACATTTATGTCTGAGTCTACAGTCATGGGATCTACGGGATCTAGTGTAATATATACAGGTTCAATACAAAGTGCGCCATATAACTATCCAGACGTTGTAATAAATACTGGAGCATTTTTTATTACTAGTAGTTTATTTACAGAAAATCCTCACCACAAGCAAACTGCAACTTTAGGTCTTAAAGCGCCTAAAAATACTTCTGCATCTTTAGTTGAAAAATCAACTCTTTCAGCTACAAATATAGGAGGAGGTCCTAAAGTGTGGGTAAGTGATTTATCTCAAAGAGGTTCTGCATATCCATTAACATTTACTAGACAAGCTTCAGGCGGTCCTGCAAACTTTTTTCCTATGGCAGCAGTAGAAGATACAAAATATCCTTGGATATACACTAAAATAAAATTAGCCGAAGACTCTGGACAAGCGATAGTCGCAGGACCTACTTCTAATCAATTGTATCACCAATGGCATAGAAATCCTACTAGTGGAATGTCAGATTATGGTTTTAGTGTCACATTTGAATGGAGAGCAAGAGAAACAGCAGTATATAATTCTCTAGGAGATGTACTTGTGCATGGAGTAGATATACCAGCCGCAGTAATAACTGGATCATTTGCTGATACAATGACTTCAGAATCATTTATTGAAGCTCCAACTTTTTTTCCAGCACAAAGAGCTTGGTCCAAATCAACCCCTTCCGCTAACCCTTATATAGGATATAATAGTAGTTTTATTAGAGGATCTTTTGGAATTGATGGATTTGAAAGTGGAGGTTCAGGCCACCACGTGCCATATTACAACCCAGTTATTTCAATTCATTCTAATAATTATGCTGTAGTTGCAACTCAATCTGTAATGTTTGAATGTACTGCCTCTGTAAAAGATTATAATGGAAGACTTATAAAACAATATATAACAAGTCAAAGCGCCATGTTTTTTGACACATCGACATTAAGAAGATCGTAAAATAATTATATGAAATATGTTATAGGAAATAATATTGCTTCTTATTTTGCAGCCTACGTTTTAAATTTAACATTAATAAAACATAAAACGTTAGAACAACTAGATGGAAATCACGGACCAGATATTATTCCAGAAAAATTATTAAAGTTTTGTAAAAATATTTTTAAAGATTGTTCTATTAAAGAATATGAAAGGTTTTATGACGACAGAGGAAAGTTTACTTCAAAAAGACCAAAAAACTTTTATAAATTATATTGTTTATATACTAGAGGAAAAACTAATGTTGAATCAAGCTACATTAATAATTTAGAAAAATACCAAAAATATGTTTCTATAAATAACCTTTCTCCAGAAGAAAGTTTTTATTTACTAATTAAAAAAATCAAAGAAAGTGTAAATAAAAATTGTATTGATAAACCAATAGAGCATATAAATATTCAAGGTACCATCACCTTTAAAAACGAGGAAGTAAACTTTGATAAACTATTATCGACAATTAATCTTATTGACTTGGCAGAACTTGATGGGTCTGGAAAAATAAGAAAATCAATTATAGAAAATTATGGGTTGAACGGATTTAACTTACCATATAACGATAAATTTATATACATTTGTAATTTAAACTCAAAAGAAGACAAAACTTTGTCTGGAATATATAAGCAAGTTTTAGCAACAGGTAGACCTTATTTTAGAAAAACCTATATTGGTAATAAAATATATTATGACTGTATGCGAAATATATACGATAAAAGTATTGAAGAAAATAAAATTATAGAATATGCAGAAACTACTGAAATTTCAGATAACCTATGTATAAATAAAGTTATGGGCATAGATTTAATTGGAAAATTTTCACAATGGAAAAACACATTAGATATAGGAACAATCTACAATGACTGTTTGGAATTACTAGAATATTACGGTTTAGACGAAAAAAATCACAAAAAAATTTTTTAGTTTAAAATATTTTTATTATATTAGTTATATAAAAAAATAAAAGGGTTATATGAATAAATTTGACAGCTTACATGAGCTATTTTTATCAGAACTTCAAGCGTTAACTGGTTTTGGAAATCATGTTAATAGCAATGGAAGTAAACAAACAGAATTACTTTTTAGATCTTTTGAATTAACAGATCCTACAAAATTAGGTATAGGTTTTCCATCTAGAAAATTCAATACAAACTATGCTGTAATGGAATTCTTATGGTATTTATCTAGAAATAAAAGAGTAGATAATATTGGCAAGTGCGCAAGTATTTGGCTTAGAATACAAGATGGACAAAATGAAGTAGAATCTAACTATGGTAGCTTTATTCTCGGTCAACAATGGGACTGGATTAAAAAAGAGTTAGAAAAAGATAAAGACTCTAGGCGATGTACAATTGTAATAGGTCAACCTTATCACAAAACAAAAAACTGGCACGATATTCCATGTACACAATACCTTCAAGTATTTATTCGAGATAATAAATTACATTTAGGCGTTAACATGCGAAGTAATGATATTATATTTGGTATGTGTAACGACATATTTAATTTTGCACTATTTCAACAACTAATGTTAAATGAACTAAGAGAAATATATCCAGATCTAGAACTAGGTTCTTATTATCACCAAGCAGGTAGTTTACATCTATATGATATGCACTATAATATGAGAGATAATATACTTATGGATGCCTCTAAATACTTCGATGCTGACACCCTTGATCGATGGATATTAAAACCTGAAATAACTATAGATTATATAGACAACGAAAAAATATTTTTACCACAAAAAAGCATGGAAAAATTAGAATTAGTAGATTTTACAAACAAACAAATAAAAAAATTATTTATATGAAAAAGAAAGAATCAATACTTAAAAGGGCTGACGAAATAATTCATAATAGATCAGAAGAAAAAGAAAGAAAATACGGACCATTTAGTGAAGGTATGGAACGTGCTGCAAAAATAGCCAGTGGCATGACTGGTAAAGACTTTGAAGCTGAAGATATGTATGCCGCATTAGTAGCATTAAAACTATCTAGGCATTCTTATAACTATAGAGAAGATAATTTGCTAGACTGTGTAGCTTATTTAGGCGGTTTAGATAACTATATTAAGGAGAAAAAGAAATGAAAATAACAAAAATAAGAGACGTAAAAACTCCAAACAGAGCAAACTCAACAGACGCAGGAATAGACTTTTTTATACCAAATGATTATGTTGGAGATACAGAAATATTTCCAAAAAGATCTTGCCTTATACCTTCTGGGGTAAAAGTAAATGTACCGGAAGGCTATGCACTAATAGCATTTAATAAGTCAGGTGTAGCTGTAAAAAAGAAATTACATGTTGGAGCTTGTGTAGTAGACTGCGGATACCAAGGAGAAGTACATTTAAACTTAACAAACGTTGGAGAATCTCCTGTATATATTAAACCTGGAGATAAAATTGTACAATTTGTATTGTTACCATTAGGGGATCCAAGTATAGAAATAGTAGAAGAAAATAATTTATATGAATCAATATCTACAAGAGGAGAAGGTAAGTTTGGTTCATCAGGAACAAAATAATATGACAACATTAATAGATAAACTAGAAAACAAAGATATTAAAATAGGTATTGACGGACTATCAGGGCCAATATCAAAAAGAATATCAAACCACAATGGAGCCTGGGCCCACAAGGTAATGAACCAATGCACAAACGCAGGATATACAAACGTAACAATTTTAGATAAAGGTGAAAAACTTCACGATTATGACGCTATTATATTATATATGGGTATAAGTTATGAAGGAACACTTAACTTATTTGGCGGATTAGGAGATGACTTTTGTAAAAAAATGATTCAACTAGAAAGTTTTCCTGGAAAATTATTAAGCCTTCAACACGAAATGCCAGACTTAGTAGATATGGTTTCAAAAAGACTTAAAAATAGTTCTACTTCTCCATACGCAAAAATAATAGATTTAGAAGAATTACAAAAAGCCGTTGATAAAACTGAAAAATTTGATAGAGTAGAAAAAACAACTAAACTATGTTTTGGAGATAGCCATTCTTTTTCAATGTATCAACCAGGATACATGACAAGTAGAAATGACGGCTTAACTTTATTTTCAATACTAAGAGATGGAGTTAAAGAAAAGATACTAGAAAAATCTGGAATAAATACAGAAGACTTAACCCACTTAACATTTTATGCTGGAAACATAGACATACGGCACCATATTTGTAGAAAAGATGGTTGGCAAAAGGCAATAAAAGTAATGGTGTTGTATTTGGCTGAACAACTCAAAACTTTAGACATAGAAAATATAGAGCTAGTACATGCATTGCCAATTGAAAATGAAACCAGAAAACTTCCAAAAACAGGGTATTATAAGGATACTCCATTCTATGGATCTTGGCAAGAAAGAACAGAGGCAGTAAACATATTCAATGAAACGATAAATTTAGTATGTAACGAAAACGGATGGAAATCTCTTCCATGGCCAACAAACATATTAAATAATCTTGAAGAACTTTCATTTGATGCAATGGAAAAACCTAAAAGTGTACATTTAAGCAGAGAATATTACCGTTGGGATATGGAAAATAATTGTGAAAATAAATACCACAAAAGTGTAGTTTTTTCATTCTAACTTAGTATTTATATTGGGGAAAATAAAAGTGAAATAATTTTTCCGTTTAAAAAAAATTTATTATATTATATAAAATAACAATTAAAGAGGAATTAAAATGGCAAAAAGTAGTAAAATTAAAGTAGGAATTATAGGTGTAGGAAACTGCGCAAAATCACTTGTAGAAGGTGTACAGTATTATGCTGAACATTCTGATGCAACAACTGGAGTAATGAAAACAGATATTGGAGGATATTTGGCTGGAGATGTTGAATTCGTAATAGGATTTGATATTGACGAACGTAAAACTGGATTAGGTTTAGGCAAAGCACTTCATCAAAAACCAAATTGTGCTTGGAGCATTGTAGATACTATTAAATCTAATGCGCCTGTATTTGAGGCTCCAGTTATTGATGGTTATGCAGGTTTGATGGATAATTACCCTGAAGAAAATAGATTTTTAGTTTCTGAAAAACTTAGAAACTCTACAGATATGAATAGAGTATCTTGGACTAACAAGTTAGAAAGAACTTGGAAAGACAGTATTATTGCAGAACTAAAGAAAAGAGACGTAGAAGTTCTTGTTAATTATTTGCCTGTTGGCTCTCAAAAAACTACAGAATTTTGGGCTGAAATTTGTCTAGAAACTGGAATTTCTTTTGTAAACTGCATTCCAGTATTTATTGCATCAGATCCTGCATGGGAACAAAGATTTATTGATGCCGGTATTCCATTAATTGGAGATGATATGCGTTCTCAATTTGGAGCAAGTATTTTATCACAAATGCTACAAGAATTGGCGTTTGAAAGAGGTCACCATGTAAAGGCACATATTCAAAGAAATGTTGGTGGTAATACAGACTTTTTAAATATGGAAGATAAAACTAGATTAGCTTCAAAAAAGATTTCTAAAGAAAATGTTATTAGAGCTCAAAACGAAATTAGAAATATTTCTACAGAAGATTCATTTTTACATGCAGGACCTTCTGAATATATTCATTTTTATGGAGACAACAAGGTTGCCAACTTTAGATTAGAGCTTGAAGGTTTTGGTGGTTCTCCGGTATTACTTGACGCCCAGCTAAGTGTTCAAGATAGTCCAAATTCAGCTGGAGTAGTAATAGACGCAATTAGATATTTAAAAGTTGCTAGAGAATTAGGAGTTGTAGGAGCATTAAGAGGTCCTTCTGCGTTTACTCAAAAAACTCCACCAGACCAAATGATGTTTTCAGACGCCGTTTATGAATGTACTGAATTAGCCAATAGAAGGTTAACAGATTCTACATCAAAGCAAATGAATAAAGCAAAATCATAATGGAAATAACCAATGAACGTGAAGTCTATTGGGCTTCAACAAAAGAACTAGATATAGAATTAAACGATACAAAGTATACTGTACGTATTGTAGAAAACTCTAACGAAGGTAGTATAATATACTTTAATACTAAGACTAAGTCATGGGACGATTTATATGAAGTCGAAGACAATGGTGACCAAAACTTGAAAAATCTAAATGAAATATTTAAGTCTTACGAAGAAGGAGGACTATTATGATTACCATAAACGGATTTGATATTGATGGAGTAATACACTTAGGAAACGGTATTTGTGGAGTACGTCCAGGACCTAATGATGTAATAATAACTGGCCGAAGTTATGAAGAAGAGCCAGAAACAAAAGCATTTTTATTAAGAAATGGAATAAAAAATAAAGTGTATTTTAATCCATTACCATTTAACGACAAAGGAAGAGAAACTTCAGGAATACACAAAGCAAATACACTAAAGTTTTTAAAGCATGAAGAAAATATTAATGTACAATTTTTCTTTGAAGACGATGAGGTACAAAAAGCAGAAATAGAAAAAGGCTGGAATGGAAAAGTAATTCACGTGTCGCATGATTTTACTGAAAAAGAAAATGTAAGACATCTTGAGGATTTAAATGAATAATATTTTAATACCAAACGGAAGTATAAAAGACCAAGCTTTAAGAAATTCTATTGATTGGGCAGTATTAAAAGATTATGAACATTTTGTTAAAATGGTTAATAGAAGAACCTTGTTCCAAAAAGGAATAGTTGAGTCATATAATCCAACAGATCCTGCTCTTGGATTAGAGGTGGAGTATTTTCACCCATCAATAACTGCAGATGATAGAATGGTTTACATTATGGAAAATATTGTTACTGTTCCTGGATTAAAATGGCAAAATGTTATTGGTAATACTATTATATCTCATTTTTATGGGGCAAGAGGAGTTCATAATGTTTTAACTGGCATTGATGATGATAAAAAAGCCCATATTGATTTTGTTTTATTAGGAAAAGAGCAACAACAGTTTAAAGAAACAGGTGATGTTGGAGAATACACCAAAAAGCTTAGGAAAATTGCAGTTGCAGCTAAAGAAAATAAACAAAAAATATGGGGTACAACTGAACTTCACACAAGCATACAAACTGCAGGTAGAAGATTTGTTAATGAATGGTATTTAGGTAATGCAAGACATGACGATAAAGGAACATGGTCAAATGTTTCAGAATGGATAGCATCTTGGACGCATAGACCTTCTGGATATAATCCTAAAAAAACAGTTATGACAGGCATGAGAGAAGCAAAAAACCTTTATGAAGGATTTTTATACTTAACAGGCGAAAACATGATTGGAGACTATTACGGTTATCATTGCTCAACATCAAACTCTGTTAATCCAAAATTAAACTTTAGTCATGATTCAAAATTTGTAGCGCCAGGACCAGGTGCTTGTGAAACTTTAGAACTAATGTTTCCAGGCCTATCTAAAAAGGAAGTACCATTAGGTGAAAGAGTAGTTTGGATAAGAGAAAATCAAAAAGAAATTTTAGATATAGAGTTCCATAAAGAACTATGGAATTATACTACTTCAAACGGTATAAAAATATTTGAAGATGAGCAAAATGAGCTAAAGTCTTACGGAACAGAAGTAAGTCTTTGCCAATACTCTGTATACTGTAGATTAAAAAGCAATCCTCACTTAATTAAAAAGAGAAAGGTTGCAAGGGTAGCTCCAAAGGCCCAACCTCAACTACTATTTGAAAAAACAGAGATGGAAGAGGTATTAGTTGGAGAAACTTGTAAAGTAAAAATGATTAAAGAAGAACCTTCAGATCAAGTAAAACAAATCAAAAAGGCTAAAACTAAAAAAATAACTCTCAATCAACCTCAAATAGATTTAATAAAAAGAATAATGGAATCTTTAGGTGGAACATCCATACGACACGATCAAGTGTTAAAGGTTATTATATCTGAAGGCGGCCATGGACTTAGATTAGACAGTAATTGGAAAGAGAGCTGGGCAATAATGCAAGAAATGGTGAAAGCCAACATGCTTATTAAGACTGGCCAGTACTATGATACAATCTAATTTTTGGGGATGTAGCTCAGTTGGCTAGAGCGCTACACTTGCACTGTAGAAGTCGTGGGTTCGAGTCCCACCTTCTCCACAAA
>Ga0115545_1001610_pt1 | contig 11526 bp, 7 predicted proteins | sample COGITO_mtgs_1003_FD_87188 | JGI IMG/M metagenome (GOLD analysis project Ga0115545, IMG submission 87188) | Pelagic marine microbial communities from North Sea - COGITO_mtgs_100330 | ecosystem: Environmental > Aquatic > Marine > Epipelagic | place: Germany:Helgoland, sampling site Kabeltonne...
CAGATGGAGATGTTTACATAGCTGATTCCAAGGGATTTCAATCGCTAGGAAGTGTCTATGTCTATGATCAAATGGGTAGTGAAAAAGAAGAATTTGAAGTAGGAAGAGGGCCGAATGGGTTTGTATTTACATCTGAGTAAGTCATCATTGAAAAGCACATTTTAATAGGGCTTCAATACCGGATTTTACTGATTGTTTACCTTCCTGAATGGCTTGTTCTATTTCTCCTTTTTTGTCAGATAATTTGGGATCTTGGAACACATGTTTAATCAGCTGGTTTGAAAGGACTTCACGAAACCATTGTAGATTTTGATGCTTTCTATTTTTATAAAAATAATCATTTTTCTTCGTGAGGGTGATGTATTTGCCTATGTAGTTCCAAACCTGCTCTAGGTTTGTAGGTTGGTGTGATGAAATGGTTTCAACAGGGACTTTCCAGTGGTTTATATTCTGGGGAAAATTATGAAGGGCTTGCTCAAAGACTATTTTGGTACGTAGGCTCTCCTCAATATTTTCTCCATCACTTTTGTTGATTAATATCATATCGGCAAGTTCCATTAATCCTCTTTTGATGCCTTGTAATTCATCCCCGGCACCTGAGATCATCAGTAACAGTAAAAAATCACTCAAATCTTTTACTGCGGTTTCGGATTGACCTACACCAACGGTTTCAATTAAAATCACATCAAATCCTGCCGCTTCGCACAAGAGCATATTTTCCCGTGTTTTCTCTGAGACTCCGCCAAGGTGCCCGCTGGTAGGACTCGGTCTGATGTATGCATTTCTATTTTGAGAAAGTTCATTCATCCGAGTTTTATCTCCCAAAATACTACCCTGATTTAAGGTACTGGTGGGATCAATAGGTAATACGGCTATTTTATGACCTTTTTTGATCAGAAATAAACCAAATGCTTCTATAAAAGTGCTTTTTCCGACACCTGGGATCCCCGTAACTCCAATCCTCACGGATGTTCCTGTATGACTCAAAATGGAATCTATTAATTGGGTTGCGGATCGTTGATCTTCAGGTAATTGACTTTCACACAAAGTAATTGCCCGGCTCAAAACCAATCGATCTCCAGCGATAATTCCTGATTTTAATTCGTCTAGTGTAAGATTTTTTTTCGCTAATGACATGGTTTATGATACCTGAGGCTTCATAAATTCAATTTATACTCACTAATTTAGGTCATTTGCGCTTTTGATATCTTACGACTTAAATTATAATGTAAGGGGATCACGTGGGTGCTTCAGCAACTATTCAAATCCTCATTGAGCCCACCGCGTTAGGTAATAGATCTGAGCAGAGATTTTAGGCTATAGAATATATTCGCTTAAATCTTTATTTTTAATAACCCCAGTCAATTTCTGGTCTACAAGGGTTTTATCGATTAAAATTTTTGAGTGGGCTCCGATGGTATCGGGAATATCAAATAAGATATCATTGAGGAGTCTACTCATGATCGTTTGTAAACGACGTGCACCTATATTTTCCATTTCTTCATTGATAGTAAATGCTTTCTCTGCAATTTCTTCAAGCGCATCATCACTGAATTCGATAGAAACATTTTCGGCTTCGATTAAAGCGATGTACTGCTTTGTCAATGCATTTTTGGGCTCTTTTAAAATCTTTAAAAAATCTTTTTTGGTAAGATTATTCAATTCAACTCGAATTGGAAACCTTCCTTGTAATTCAGGAATCATATCGGAGGGCTTGCTAAAATGAAAGGCACCTGCAGCAATGAACAATACATGATCTGTCTGAATAACGCCGTATTTGGTAGTTACACTACTCCCTTCAACAATAGGCAAAAGATCTCTTTGGACACCTTCTCTACTTACATCGGGTCCAGATTTTCCACTTCGGACACCTGCGATTTTATCAATTTCATCAATAAAAATAATGCCTGTATTACTCGCTTTATATAGTGCCTCTTCTTTGACTTCGTCCATATCAATGAGTCTTTGACTTTCATCTTCAAGTAATAATCTTTTGGCTTCTGAGATGGTTACTTTTCGCCTTTTAGACTTTTTGGGCATCATATTACTGAGCATATCTTGCATATTAATCATGGAGGATTCATCAATCATACCACCTCCAATCATACCCAGGTTACCAGAAGCGGCAGCTTTGATATCAATTTCTATTTTTCTATCATCTAGCGTACCTTTTTGAATTTTTTCACGGAATTTTTCACGTGTCTTTTGATTGAGTTCAAGATCAGTCATATCCGTTACTGCATCTCCTCCAGGGAAAGACTTGCCTTTGAGGGGGGGAATTAGAGCATCTAAGATGATGTTTTCAACAATAGCTTCTGCTTTGGCTTTTACTTCTGCCTTTTTTTGTATTCGCACCATATTAACTGCCTGTTCAACGAGGTCTCGTACCATGCTCTCAACGTCTCTGCCCACATAGCCCACTTCGGTAAACTTTGAGGCTTCTACCTTAGTAAATGGAGCATCTGCAATTTTTGCTAGCCTTCTGGCAATTTCAGTCTTACCTACCCCAGTCGATCCTATCAACAAGATATTATTAGGAATAATATCATTTTTAATCTCTCCTTGGACATTCATTCTTCGCCATCTATTTCTTAGGGCAATGGCCACATTTCTTTTGGCATCACCTTGACCAATAATATATTTATCTAATTCGGCAACAATTTGCTTGGGTGTAAGATTTTCCATTTTTAGAATATTTGTTTTAAAGCGCGCGTATTTGTTTTGATTGATAAATATTGGCTTATTGCGGCGGCATGTACTTTGGCATTACTGAATTGAAATTCATAGTTCTTTATTTTTAATAAAAAGCCAAAGCTCAGCCCAGCTCCATAAGCCATTTCATCTACACTAAATGCTACTCTTTGTCTGTGATTATAACCTAAATTAAGTTCTATACGCTTTCCAATAAGTAGGGCCGTTCCAAAATTGAAATATCTAAAAATTTGATTTAATCGCCTGATATTTTCATTAGGATTAGATACATACAAGTCATCGGTTGAACGAACCAAGTCGCTAGCCGTAACGGTAAATCGAAACGGCATATGTTCAGGCTTAAAAGTGGTACCAATCAATACATCAAATGGCAGCGAAGTATGTGCGTCAGTTGTGTAATCAGAAATTATAAAACCTAAGTTTTTGATGACTATACCGACCGAAAAGTTTTGGTAAGGACTTCTGTAGATGCCCCCCAAATCGAACAGCAAGGCATTGGCACCTGTCGTTGAGATATAAGAGCCTGCCATTTTTAAATTGATGCCCAGTGTAAAAGGACCCAGACTATGGGATTTACCGATGTGAAGGACATAGTCTTGTGCTTTGAACCTGCCAATGACTGTTCCCAGCTCGTCTGTTTCATCGAAGGTGCCATAATCTGTGAACAAAATACCAGCAGTCAGCGGACCTATTTTGCCCGCACTAAATTGAGTGATGGTACTCATTCTATTGATGCCTGCTAAGTAGGGATGATACATAATATAAATATCTCCTAAAGTACTGTCTCCGAGGATTGCCGGATTGTGATACCCCATGGCGATGTCATGGTCATTGCTTGACACGGCAGATCCTCCAAGCGATGCAGCGCGACTGCTATTGGGAAGGTTTAAAAAATGAAAGCCTTGTTGGGCAAATAATGATGACCAAAAAATTAGGAAAAATAAAGTGGACGTTCCCTTCAAATAGATTTTGTCTTTTCTTCTGGAATAATGAATTTTAAAGGTTGCTTAACTTTCTGATCGAGTAAGGCAATATTTAAAACATCATCCACATTTTCCACATAATGAATTTGTAATAATTTTAAGTATCGATCATCTATCTCGTCAATATCTTTCTTGTTTCTTAGGCTAAGAATAATCTCTTTGATCCCAGCGCGTTTGGCAGCCAATATTTTTTCTTTCACACCGCCCACAGGCAATACTTTACCTCGTAGGGTAATTTCTCCAGTCATGGCTAGTTTGGCCTTTACCTTTCTTTGCGTGAAAAGAGAGGTGAGCGCGGTCAAAATGGTGATGCCCGCAGAGGGGCCATCTTTTGGAATAGCGCCAGCAGGTACATGGATATGTAGATCATAATGATCAAATATTTTGTAATGGATATCGAGGATTTCAGCATTTGATTTAAGGTAGGATAGGGCCGTGATAGCAGACTCCTTCATTACATCACCCAATTGACCTGAGAGGGTGAGTTTTCCTTTGCCTCTGCTCAAGTTAGATTCTATAAATAAAATATCACCACCTGCAGGTGTCCAAGCCAAGCCCGTGACAATGCCGGGAAAGTCATTGTGCTCATATGTCTCTTTATCAAAAATCTCTGAGCCTAAAATACTGCGTACCTGTTGGGAATCCACTTTCGATTCAAAAGGGGTTTCCATGGCTTTGGATTTTGCAATATTTCGGACTAAAGCAGCAATTTTCCGTTCTAGACTCCGCACACCTGATTCGCGGGTATAGTCATTGATTACTTTTTCAATGGCCTTCTGTTTGAATTTTAAATCTTTAGAAGTCAAACCATGTTCAGTGATTTGTTTGGGGATTAAATGTTTATTGGCAATTTGAACTTTTTCTTCCAAGGTATAACCTGTGATGTCAATGATTTCCATACGATCGCGTAGGGCGGGTTGGATGGTTTCTAAAGAGTTTGCCGTAGCAATAAAAAGTACTTTACTCAAATCATAGTCTACTTCTAGATAGTTGTCTTTAAAGCTACTATTTTGTTCGGGATCTAAGACTTCAAGTAATGCCGAGGAAGGATCTCCACTAAAGTTGGCGTTAATTTTATCAATTTCATCTAATATAAAAACAGGATTTGATGATTTAGCACGCTTGATATTTTGTAGAATTTTACCCGGCATGGACCCAATGTAGGTTTTTCTATGACCTCTAATTTCCGCTTCATCATGAAGCCCACCCAATGACATACGAATGTATTTCCTATCCAGCGCCTCAGCAATAGATTTACCCAAAGAAGTTTTGCCCACGCCAGGAGGTCCATAAAGGCAAATAATGGGGCCTTTGAGGTCATCCTTGAGTTTTCTTACGGCCAAATATTCTAGTATTCTGTCCTTGACTTTACCAAGGCCAAAATGATCTCGGTCTAATATTTTTTGTGAATTCTTAAGGTCAAAATTATCTGTAGTTAATTCATTCCATGGCAAATCAACCAGTAATTCTACGTAATTCATCGCCACAGGATATTCTGCTGCTGCTGGATTCATCCGCTGAATTTTATCAATTTCCTTGAAAAAATGAATTTTCACCTCTTCAGGCCAATTCTTTTCATCACCTCGGGTTTTAAGGGTTTCAATTTCTTGATCAGGCCCATCATTGCCAAGTTCATTTTGCAGGATGCGCATTTGTTGCCTAAGAAAATAATCTCTTTGTTGTTGGTCAATATCTGTATGAACTTTTTTCTGAATCTCCTTTTTCAATTCAAGCATTTGCAGATCCTTCATCATAAACTGCAATAATTTTTCGGCTCTTTTTATAGGATCATTTATTTCTAGTAATTTTTGCTTTTCAGCAACTTCTGCATTGACATTCCCTGCTAAAAAATGGGTCAAAAAGGAATGACTATCAATGTTCTCTAAGGCAATTTGGGCTTCCTTTGGAATTTCAGGATTGAGCTTCATGATCTTATTGGCCGTATCTTTTAGTGATTGGACAATGGCTTCTGTTTTTTCTTTTTCTAGATCAAAGTCGAGGTCATGTAAGATCTCATACTTTGCTTTGATAAAAGGTTTTTCACTAGTTAAGGTTAATATTTTAAATCTTTTTTGCCCTTGAATAATGATAGTTGTATTACCATCTGGAAGGACCAACATTTTAAGAATTTTAGCCACTGTACCTATGCTATTGAGATCTCTTATACCGGGCTCTTCAATTTTAAGATTTTTTTGTGCGGTAACTCCAATGATACGGTCTCCTTTGTAGGCTTGCTTCACCAGTTTGACAGACTTTTCACGACCGACCGTGATGGGGATGACTACCCCAGGAAACAATACCGTATTTTTGATGGGAAGTATGGGAAGTTCGTCGGGTAATTGATCGTCCGTGAGTGAAGGAATTTCGTCAGAGCTAATTAATTGAACGACTTCCTCGGGATCGTCCTCCGAAAAGTCAGGATGAAAAATCTGAAAACTTTTGCTCATACTATGTCAATGTGGCAGTTTTATGCCTTTAAAGGAGTTATAAATTATTTATATTTTAGTAGATCAATACTTATGCCAAATAATCTAATGTCTGCTTTTTAAGATTATCTTTACTTTATAGATATAAGTATTTCATTAAAATCCCTATAGTAATTTTAAAAAAGGCCAACTATATGAACCCAATTAAGGTCTTACTTTTCTTAAGTATTTTTGGAATTAATTATCGGATCCACGGACAAAGTGATGCGACTACGGTGCTGAAAATTGATTCTGATAGCCTTTCGTCAAATATTATCATCAATCGATATGATTTTGAGAACATCAATAAAATTCCTCGATATTTCAAAAAATCTCAAATTTTACTGCTTAATGAGCTCGAAAAAAAGAAAGATTATCAGACCCAATATGGCATTTTATCGAAGTACGTTAGGAATTTTGGTATCGAAAATTTTTATTCTGAAACTAGATTACTTTGGCGATTGGCAAAGCTGACAGAAATGTTTGGTGATTATGAAGATGCTAAGTCTCTCTATCGTTTGGTCTTGAGGCATCATCACGGTGGGATTAATACAGATGAATTAGAGTTGTATTATGATTCCTTAAACAACCAGGAGGTAGCTCAGTTTGTGCCTATTGAATATTATTATGAGATGGTCGAACATCGAAAACTTATCGATACCCTGATGCCTCCAAAGGGTGTATTGCTTAATATGGGGTTTTCGGTGAATAGTAGGGGTGCTGATTATGGACCGGCATTCAGCCAAAATAATGGGGCTTTGCTTTTCACTTCACAAAGAGAAGAGTTGAGTATGGAGATCAACAAAAATAGAAATGAGGATCTATACATCAGTTATGTGGATGCTTATGGTACTTGGTCTAAGGCTTATGCTATGGAAGAGATTAATTCTAATTACAATGAAGGTTCGGCCTGTTTAAGTTCGGATGGGAATACGCTGTATTTTTCTCGTTGTGACTGCCCATCGTGCTATGGTGATTGCGATCTCTTCAGTGCCATTTTGAAGGACAGCATATGGATGGACATAAAAAACCTAGGAATCAATGTAAATAGTTTAAGTTGGGATTCACATCCCTCGTTATCCCACAGTGGAGATACCCTCTTTTTTGCATCAGATCGTTTGGGTGGTTTTGGTTTATCTGATATTTATTTTACCACGAAAAAAGATGGATCTTGGACACAAAGCCAAAATATGGGGCCTATCATCAATACTAGAAATAATGAAGTAAGCCCGTTTTATCACCCACTGTTTGGGGTACTTTACTTCTCATCAAATGGACAGCTCTACAATTTTGGAGCATTTGATATTTATAAATCGTATAATATCATGGATAAATGGAGTGAACCTATCAATATAGGACCCTTGGTTAATGGAACGGGGAGCGAGTTTTATTTTACCATTGATGCAAACTCCAAAGATTTGTACTATGCAAGATCATCTTCTAAAGACTTGGATAAATTGGATTTATATTCTTTCCCACTCCCTATGGGTGCCAGACCCGATGCGATAGCACAATTGAAGGGAAGTTTAACGGATGCTTTGAATGGAAAGCCTTTTGGTGGAATAGTGTCTGTAATAGATATGGATCAAGGGGTAGAGGTGGCTCCTAAATATCTGAAAGAAGATGGAACTTTTGAGTTTAATTTAATTGATCAGAGAAATTATTTACTTGTGATACAAGGCGATGATTTCTTCAGGATAGAGGAAGCATTTTACTTAGATGGATATGTAGAATTGAATAAGACTACAGAGCCTATGAATGCCCGAATGAAATTTGAATCTGTAGAGTTCGATAATGGTAAAGCTGAAATTAAGCCTGAAATGTATGGAGATCTCAATAAAATAATTAATTTTTTATATGATAATATTGACTTCAAGTTAAAGATTTCTGGGCATACAGATTCTCAAGGATCTCAAGCACTGAATTTACAATTATCCAAAGATCGAGCGGAAAACATTCGAGACTATATTGTGATTTTCGCAGGTATTCTAGAAAGTCGTGTCGAGTGGGAAGGATTGGGAAATTCTGTGCCTTTGGTGGAAGAAAATACTGAGGCAGATAAGAAAATTAATAGAAGGGTAGAGTTTCAAATCTACAGAGAATGAGCGCTGGAAAAATAAAAGGCTCAAGTTCGTAGTGAGCGAATACGTTTAGAATAACTTGATGATGTCGTTGATGATGGCGTAGGTCATCAATGCCAAGAGCACTATCATGCCTACTTTTTGAGCATTTTCTAGAAAGGTATCAGAGGGCTTTTTTCCAGTAATTATTTCCCAAGTTAAAAATACTACATGCCCACCATCTAATGCAGGTATGGGTAAGAAATTCATAAATGCGAGTACCATGGAAAGCATTCCTGTAATACGCCAAAATCTTTGCCAATCCCAAGTACCACCAAAAATTTTCGCAATGCCTATTGGACCAGAAAGAGATTTATTTGCGGAGACTTCCCCAGCAAATATTTTTTTAAAGCCTTTGATGTTATCCCAAACAATACTGAAAGCCAGTTCAGTCCCTAGTGGTATAGATTCTGCAAGAGTATATTCAATGGTGGAAATTTCATTCAATCGATTGGCTTGAAAGCCAATTTTACCTTCTTCATTGACCTCAATATTTAAAGTTTTTTGGACATTAGATCGATTGATCAATAAAGTGATTTGGGTCCCGGCCAAGGTATCCATACTTGCTTGGAGTTGATCGTAAAACTCAATTTCAGCATCATTCAATGCGATAATTTTATCCCCTACTTGCAGTCCACCAAGATCGGCAGGGCTGCCTTCGATGACCGCACCAATATCAAAAATTAATCTATAAAAAATAAATTTTTGGGCATTGTTTTCTTCTGCAAAATCATCGACAAAATCATTGGGTATGGGTATGGTTAGTCTTTTTCCATCACGGTCTACCGTAAAGTATCCATCACTACTGAGGAGGACGGCTGGACTGGCCAAGTCTCTAAAGCGTTCATAATCTTCGCCATTAATATTAAGGATTCTGTCTCCCGTCTTAAGTCCTATGGACTCACCCAATTCATAAGCTACAATCCCGTATTTGTTTAATTCTTGTTTGGATAGATAGGTATCCCCGTGGGTATATTTAAATCCTATAAATATAACGACACCTAGGATTACATTGACGATGATTCCACCCATCATCACGATTAGTCTTTGCCAAGCGGGCTTGGACCTAAATTCATGTGGCTGAGGTGCGGCGCGCATCGCAGTCACGTCTAACGATTCATCGATCATTCCAGCGATTTTAACAAATCCTCCTAAGGGAATCATACCGAAAGAATATTCAGTATCTCCGAATTTTTTACCCCATATTTTTGGAGGAAATCCAATAGAAAATTGCTCTACCCGCATGCCAAATGCTTTAGCTGCGAGTAAATGTCCTAATTCGTGCAACCCCACTAAAATGGACAAACCGAGAATCAGTTGTCCTACCATGATGAATACTTCCATTAATGAATCAATTCGTTTGCTTTAGTTCTTGTTTCTTTGTCGGTATTGATTAAATCTTCCAAATTTGGAGCACGAAGATAAGACACTTTTTCGAGGCAGTTTTCAATAATTTCGGATATCTGTAAAAATCTTATGCGATCATTTAAAAATGCTTCGACGGCAATCTCATTTGCTGCATTGAGAATACAGGGATGGTTGCCCCCAGAAGAACAGACGTCATAAGCCAATTGAAGGTTTCTGAAAAGTTTAATATTGGGAGGTTCAAAAGTCAGGTTTGAGTAATCTGTAAAATTAAATCTTGGGAAATCTGACAGGATTCTTTTAGGATAAGCTAGTGCGTATTGTATGGGGAGTTTCATGTCAGGAAGTCCCATTTGGGCTTTCATAGAACCATCTTCAAATTGGACCAAGGAGTGTACTATAGATTGAGGATGAATAATAACCTCTATTTGTTCAGTACTTAACCCAAAGAGCCATTTGGCTTCAATGACCTCAAGCCCTTTGTTCATTAATGTAGCTGAATCGATGGTGATTTTAGCGCCCATGACCCAATTGGGATGTTTAAGGGCTTTCTCCTTTTTTATGTTTTGGAGAAAGGCTGCATCCTTACCTCGGAAAGGGCCGCCAGAGGCTGTTAAAATGATTTTTTCAAGTGGATTTTGATATTCACCCACTAAACATTGAAAAATAGCTGAATGTTCAGAATCAACAGGGAAAATGGGAACTCCAGACGTTTCAGCTAGTTTCATGATGATTTCCCCAGCAACTACAAGTGTTTCTTTGTTCGCCAAAGCAATAGGTTTTTTAGCCTCAATTGCCTTTATTGTAGGCATCAATCCAGCATAACCTACCAACGCAGTAAGGACCATATCAATGGTACTCATTTGAACGGCATCATTGAGTGCTGCCATTCCTGCGTATACTTTGATGTGTAAGGGATCTAGGGCATTAAATACCTCTTTGTAAATAGATTCGTCTGTTACGATGACGACGTTGGGATTAAATTTTTTGGCCTGTGCCACAATCAAAGTGGCATTTCTATGACAGGTGAGTAATTCTATCTGAAACAGTTTGGGATGGGCTTCTATCACTTCAAGAGCCTGTTTCCCGATGGATCCGGTAGATCCGAGAATAGCGATATTTTTCAAATTACTTTTATTTTTCTTTGAATGGATGGAGTGCCTCGACTATTTTTCTGTCATTGCTTAATCTAGGCACTTTGTTTTGCCCGCCCAATTTCCCAATGGATTTCATATATTTTATAAAGGCATCAGCTTTGAGTGTGACCACTTGTAAGGGATCCAATACAGCACCCTTTATCAAATCATCATAATAGCTATTGAGCTGTTGCATGTTCAAATTTAACTCTTTTTTGAAAGCGGATACATCATGGGGCCTTTGAGCAAAAGCTATATACCATTCGTGAAGCGGAAGTCCAGAGGTGGGCGTCACTTGGGGGGCGACCGTATATTCAATAAGTTCCGTCTCAGGAAATTTCTGACAAGTACGGGTCATGGCTTTCTCCACTTCTTCTCCAATGACATGTTCTCCAAATGCAGAGATGAAATGCTTAATTCGACCAGTCACAATAATGCGGTGAGGATAAGTACTTAGAAACTTCACAGTATCTCCTATAGCATAACCCCAAAGGCCTGCATTACTGTTTAGGATCACAGCATAATTGACCCCAATTTCAACTTCTTCAAGGGTAAGTCTTTTGCATGATTCATTAAAAAAATCGGAGGCAGCAATAAATTCAAAAAAAATCCCACTGTTAGAAAGCAAAAGGAGACCTTTTGAAGCTTGACTGTCTTGATAAGCAATAAATCCTTCAGATGCAGGATAGGTTTCTATGCTGTCGATGGTTTTTCCTATGGTTTCATATAATTTTTTTTGATAGGG
>Ga0115545_1001617_pt1 | contig 11491 bp, 10 predicted proteins | sample COGITO_mtgs_1003_FD_87188 | JGI IMG/M metagenome (GOLD analysis project Ga0115545, IMG submission 87188) | Pelagic marine microbial communities from North Sea - COGITO_mtgs_100330 | ecosystem: Environmental > Aquatic > Marine > Epipelagic | place: Germany:Helgoland, sampling site Kabeltonne...
CGAAGAGTATGTGCTGTTTGATGAGACACGCGCGGCGGATATGGAAAACAACGCGGGCGGAGGCCACGGACAAGGTGGAGGGCGCATGCAAGAAGGTTTGACTTTTCGCTTCAATGACATAAACGATGATGGCGAAGTTTCAAAAGCAGAATTCTTGGAGCGATCTGTAGCATGGGTCACAATGGTTGATCACGATGGCGACAGTGCAATTACAGCCGCTGACTTTGGTTCGCGCAGCAATTAATAATGCTGAAAGGTGTCCCGAAGTTATGCCGGGGTACCAACTTTATAAAAAGGCAAACTCATGTTTGATGGCTTCACAGCAGAGACACTAGCCCGAATACAGTTCGCATTCACCGTGTCCTTCCACATTATCTTTCCCGCGTTCTCCATCGGACTAGCAAGCTATCTTGCCGTTCTCAACGGGCTTTGGCTGAGGACGCGCGATGAAACGTATCTGACGCTGTTCACATATTGGAAAAAGATATTTGCCGTGGCCTTCGGCATGGGCGTCGTCTCAGGCATCGTCATGTCGTATCAGTTTGGTACCAACTGGTCGGTGTTCTCGGATAAAACCGGGCCAGTTCTGGGCCCACTTATGGCCTATGAAGTCCTGTCTGCATTCTTCCTTGAAGCAGGGTTCCTCGGCATTATGTTGTTCGGGCGCGAACGCGTGGGCGACAAACTGCATATGTTTGCAACCGCCATGGTGGCGTTTGGCACGCTGATGTCGGCCACATGGATCCTATCCGTGAACTCTTGGATGCAAACCCCTGCTGGTTACAGCATCAATGAGCTGGGGCAATTCGTACCCGAGGATTGGTGGCAGATCGTCTTTAACCCATCTTTCCCGTACCGCCTAACCCACATGGTACTGGCCGCGTACCTGACAACCGCCTTGGTCGTTGGCGGCGTGGGCGGTTTGCACCTGCTGCGCAACCGCAAAGACGCCCATGCGCGCCGCAGTTTTTCAATGTCGATGTGGATGTTAATCGTCGTGACACCTTTGCAAATTTTTGCGGGCGACATGCACGGGATTAACACGCTTGAACATCAGCCTGCCAAGGTGATGGCCATGGAGGGGCACTATGACAGTCACCCTGACGGCGCGCCCTTGATCCTGTTCGGCATTCCAAACTCGGAAGAAAAGCGGGTCGATTATGCGATTCAAATTCCGTACCTGTCGAGCATGATCCTCAAGCACCATTGGGACGCCCCGTTAGACGGTCTGGATACCATACCAGACGACGAAGAACCACCTGTGGCGATCGTGTTCTGGAGTTTCCGCGTTATGGTTGGCCTAGGCTTTGCGATGCTTGGACTTGGAGTATGGGCAGCATGGCGACGTTTTCGCGGGCGGCTTTATGATACGCCATTGCTGCACCGCGCAGCGATTATGATGGGGCCGATGGGATTTGTCGCAGTTCTTGCAGGCTGGATCACTACCGAGGTTGGCCGCCAGCCGTTCACTGTTTACGGCGTGCTCCGGACCTCTGACAGTTTGGCACCTGTTGCCGCACCAGCAGTGGCCGCCTCATTGATCGCCTTTATCATCGTTTACTTTTTCATCTTTGGCGCAGGCACAGTCTACTTGCTTCGTATGATGAACAAAACGCCGGCAACATCAAAGCTGGGTCTACGCGACGGGCCGATCCGCACCGCGGGCATCACTCCGATTGCGCAAACCAACCCAGACGCCATTCCCGGCGAATAGGAGCAAAGCAATGTTTGAACTTTCTTTTATCTGGGCGGGCATCATCGCCTTTGCTGTGCTGACCTACGTAATCCTCGACGGATTCGATTTGGGCGTTGGTATCTTATTCCCGCTTGCTGATGGCGAGCGAGAGAAGGCCACCATGATGAATTCAATCGCGCCCATCTGGGATGGGAATGAAACGTGGTTGGTTCTGGGTGGCGGCGGCTTGTTCGCAGTTTTTCCACTGGCCTACGCCATCATCATGCCTGCACTTTATATGCCGATTATCCTGATGCTGCTTGCCTTGATCTTTCGGGGTGTGGCGTTTGAATATCGTTGGCGCACCGAGCATGGAAAATACATCTGGGATGCCGCGTTCTTTGGTGGATCCATCGTCGCAGCCTTCATGCAAGGCATAGCACTTGGCGCATTGGTGCAAGGCATAGAAGTTGCGAACCGCGCCTATGCTGGTGGCTGGTGGGACTGGCTGAGCGTTTTCTCATTATTGACGGGCGTCGCGGTTGTTGTCGGATACGCCTTGTTGGGGGCGACGTGGATCATCCTCAAGACCGAGAACGCGCTGCAACGCCGCATGCAAAGCTATGCGTGGTATCTGGGCGCTGGCACATTGGCCTTCATCGGCGTTGTCAGCATCCTGACGCCGTTCCAAGACCCCGAGTATTTCCAGCGTTGGCTGAACCTTCCCGGAAGCATCTTCAGCGTGATCATGCCCGGTGCTGTTCTTGCAGCCGCTTGGGCACTATTCACAGGCCTGAATGCGAGTAAAGACGCCCAGCCCTTCATCGCAGCGCTGAGCATCTTTGTTCTGTGTTTCATTGGTATCGGAATTAGCTTTTACCCCAACATTATCCCACCAAGCCTGACCATCGCCGAAGCCGCAGCGCCAGATGAAAGCCTGCGTTTTGCGCTTATTGGGACAGTCATTCTTGTGCCGATGATCCTTGCCTACACCGCCTACGCGTACTGGGTATTTCGCGGAAAGATCGACCCAGAAGAAGGATACCACTGATGCAAATCACACGTTTTAGTAAGATCGGTTGGTTCATCGCAATCTGGGTTGCCAGCGTCTCGGCACTCGGAATCGTCGCATATGGAATCAGGTTGGCTATCCATAGTTGAAGATTCACCGGGGTGCTGTCATGGGTGGACGGTTCCTTTTACGCAAGGGCTAATTTGGGTGCTGTCAGACGAATGAGAACTCGCATTAGATTGCTAGCGCAGCCTGAACCTATGCGCTCAATAATTGGCGCCACTCAGCGAGAGCAGCGGTTCGATTGAGCTTGAAATTGTCTCGTGAGTAGAAGTGGCGCTTCTGTATCCCCTCACAGCCAACATAAGCCCACACTAAGCCCCTGTTGCGCCTGTAGCGAGCCAGAGAGTGGCTGAGAGGGATTAAGCGGGCTGGTTTTAAAGTAGCGGAATGGGGGGTGTTTTGTCATTAGGAGACGCTATAAAGTCGCCCTGCTCTATTTAAGCTAGTTTGCTCTGACATGTGCCGTGACAACACCAAATTGAGACCTAGATCTCACGGATCGCAAAGTCTGAAAGCGCCCGTAAGTGCAATTTGACAGCATCGCGTGCCGCGTTTGCATCGCCAGAGCAAAGCGCGTCTAAGATTGCCTCATGCTGGCTGTTGTCTGGCCTCAGTCGCTCTGACAACTGTTCGATCTCGAACAACTTCGTCGTGACCCGCAGGGAATGAAGGATGTCGCGGATCACTCGGTTACCGCAAGTGCGAATGAATAGGTCGTGCACCTGATCATCGGAATGCCAATGAGCAAGCTTATCGTAAGGCGCGCGCGTCCGAACCTCATCAATATTTTTGCGTACTTGGTCAATTTCTGACAGGTCAATCCGACCAATGGCCAGCCCTGCGGCCTCCGCTTCTAATATCTCGCGTACTTTCAAACTTTGAAGGTATTCCTTAAGCTCCACGCGACGCAAAACATAGGAACGGCTTTCAAGCTTCCGCAACAGGCCCTCGCTTTCTAGGCGTTGCAACGCTTGTCGGAGCGGAGTACGCGAAACACCCAGTAGCGCCGCCAGATTGGCTTCAATGATAGGTTCTCCACTTGGTAGTTCTCGCTCCTGAATCATACGATAGAGTTCAATGTAAGCTTTTTCTGTAAGCGTGGGTAATGTGATTTTTTCTTGAGCGCTCTTGCTGATTTTCATATCTATAATACACCTATCTGTGCGTCGACCTACACCAGTTTAACTCCAGATGGAAGAAAAGCATTGCAAAATGAACCATCTTGGTCAATGGTTATTGTACACACTCAGTATACCGTGAATATTGTTGGAGGCATTTTGATTAATAGCGGCGCTGCAACAGAACTGTTACGAGAACTCGTTTCCGCACAAACCGGAGGCGAAGCAGCAATCCAAGCTGTAATCTCTCGTAGGCTAAAAGCAGCTGGATGCGATGTGCAAGTGCTTGATTATGATCCAGCAGATGTACCGATAAAGGGTGAATTTGCGATCGACACCGCGCGAGCGATCGAAAGGCGGAGAGCTGTTGTAGGGACGTTGCCGGGTGACCCGAACTTGCCCAGTCTTTTGATGTTCGCCCACCCTGACGGAGAGCCCGTCAATGACACTTCATCTTGGCAGCACAACCCTTTTGCTGGCGAAATTGCGAGTGGACGAATTTACGGCTGGGGCGTTGCCGATGATTTAGCTGGCTGTGCCGCCGCAGTCATCGCCCTCGAGAAAGCTTCCGCGAGCAATGTGCCGATAGGGCGTGCTGTCTTCGCGTCGACGCCTTCAAAACGTTACGCGCGCGGCGTTGCTGCGCTGTTACATGATGGTCTTATGGCAGATGCCGCGCTATATCTTCATCCAGCCGAGTCCGGTGTGGGCATGCGAGAAATCAAGGCTGTTGCCTCGGGGCATATCGAGTTTAGGATCACTGTGAAAGGCCGCGCGCCTGATACCACAGAGCCGGGTCACACTGCCTTTTCGCACCTTGCCGAGAACCCAGTCGACAAAGCTTTCATACTGCGTGCGGCTTTGCAGGAGCTGTCCGAAGATCGTGCAAGACGCATCCGTCATCCGCTAATTGAGGCTGTTGTTGGGCGTGCTACGAACATACATGTTTCGCGAATTTCATGTGGTGAGATGCGGCGGCTGGCGCGTATTGAAGATTTGTGCACGCTCGGATGTGCTGTATCTTTTCCGCCGGGCGAGACAATGGACGAAGTTAAGGCGGAAATTAAGCAAGCGGTGCAGCGTGCCTCTGCCAGCGACCCTTGGCTTCAAGAAAACCCACCCGAAGTTACGTGGGTCACAGGGGTGACCGGTGGCGAAGTGCCGATGGTCCACCCGCTTTATCTTACGACAGCGGCCGCAGTTTCGCGGATTACTGGTGACGCACCACATGTTAATCCAATGCATACTTCGTCTGACATTCGAAATCCTATCGTAGAGGCTGGCATTCCGTGTGTGGGAATTGGTTGTCTTGGCGGAGATCTGTCGCAAAACGACCGATACGACGAGTGGGTCGATGTCGTGGACTTTCAACGTATGGTCGACGTCACCACGGCCATTGTTACAGACTGGTGTGGCGGCATTCCACCAACAAAAGCATGAACCAAGAGGCTTTTTTATAAGCCATGAAACTTCCTAGTAGAAAGGTAATCACTATGAAATATTTAACATTCACCGCTATCGCAGTCAGCCTCGGTCTTGCCGGTGGCACGGCTATTGCTCAGGATTGCCCTGCGGACCTGCCAACCATTGAGCCCGGCAAGTTGACGATGTCTATCAATGCGACGCTGCCACCTCGCCAGTATCTCGACTCCTCGGGCAACTTGCAGGGTTTACACCCAGACCTCGGTAATGAAATTGCAAAGCGCCTTTGCCTTGAGCCTGTCTACGTGAACGTTGGCTTCGAGGTGCAAATTCCAGGCCTCGCCAGCAAGCGTTGGGACATGGTAAACACGGGGATGTACTATAACCCCGACCGTGCCAAGATTATGCAGATGGTCCCCTATGTCGTGAACGCTCTTGCTATTGTTGTACAGGGTGGGAACCCAATGAATGTGACCGGCTACGAAAACCTTGCAGGTCAACCCGTTGGCACTGAAATTTCGGGCTTCGCTGATAAGCTGATCCGCGAGATTAACGACAATCAGGTGGCCGCTGGCCTTGCGTCTATGGATATTAAATCCTTCAACACATTCGGCGATGCATTTGCGGCTCTGGGTGCTGGTCAGGTGAAGGCCGTTTTTGGCCCTGACGCAACAGCAGCTTACCTTGCCGCACGCGGTCCCTTTGCAGTGGGTGCTTCTGGTCTGAACCCAGGCCTGCCATCTTCCTTTGGGTTCGATGGCGAGACTGGTGAGGTGCTGGCAAATGCAGTAGCTGACGCGCTGCGCGCAATGGTTAAGGATGGCACCTACAACGACATGATGAGTAGTTACGGCGCCACGCAAATCCAAAACTGGGCTGACTACTCCGGCGACATCAAGATTTACTACAACCCAGAATAACCGACTGGCAATAAAAACAGATCCAGCCCCTTAGGCTTAAAAGGCATCGGGGCCGGATCGACCACACCATACCAAAATGGAGCTTGCAGTGAACTGGAGTTGGGATTTTTTCTTTAGCTATCTTACGAACGGCCTGATGCTGCAGGGCGCTTGGACAACAATTTGGCTTAGCGTGATTTCGATGATCCTTGGCCTTGGCCTTGGCGTCGGTGCTGGGATGATGAAGATGTATGGCAACCGTGCGCTGCGCTGGATTGCTGAATTCTACATCTGGCTGTTTCGAGGCACTCCAGTCCTCATCCAATTGATCATTATTTACACCGGGCTGCCGCAGCTTGGAATTCGCCTTACTGTGATCGAATCTGCGATCATTGGTTTGGCACTTAATGAAGGCGCTTATCTAGCTGAGGTCATCCGGTCTGGAATCATGTCAGTCGACAAAGGTCAAACCGACGCATCTCGTGCAGTCGGAATGACTTGGCGGCAGCGGATGTGGATAGTCATTTTGCCTCAGGCAACGCGTACGATTATCCCGCCACTTGGAAACCAATTCAACGGGATGCTTAAGACTACGTCGCTGGCGTCGGTGATTTCGATGCAAGAATTAATGCGCAACGCTCAGATGCTTGCTCAAATCGAGTTTCGGGTACTTGAAGCCTACATAGTCGCTGCATTTTGGTATCTCGTTTTGGTATCCATTTGGAGCATGATTCAAGTCCGAATCGAAGCACATTATGAAAAACCTTTCGGACCGGCAGCAGCTGTCTCGCCAGATGCAAAAAAAGACATTGAAAAAATCCTCCGAAATTCGGGCCAAGCATAAAGGGTGATGGATATGACCAAGCAAGATGCTACAACACAACCGAAAGGTCGAACCTCGGCTAGAACGATCGGTGAACCGATCGTCATAATTGACAAGGTTCAAAAAGCATTTGGCGAGAACCATGTTTTGAAGGACGTCTCAATGACGGTTCATAAAAGCGAAGTCGTCGTGGTTTGTGGCCGTTCGGGCAGCGGGAAAAGTACTCTGCTGCGCTGCATTGATCAGCTAGAGACCATTGACGACGGTACAATTCATGCTGCGGGTCACCTGATGGGTTTTCGTGAGAAGAACGGAAAACGCGTTGCCCTAAAAGATTCTGAGGTCGCCCTTCAGCAACGTGATCTTGGCATGGTCTTCCAAAACTTCAATCTGTTTCCACATGTCAGCGTCATCGACAACATCACTATGGCTCCAGTTCGCATTCTGAAGCGCGATAAAACCGAAGCATTAGACGAAGCGCGGGCGCTGTTGCAGCGGGTCGGCCTGCCGGACAAGGAAAACGCCTATCCGCGTCAACTTTCGGGTGGTCAGCAGCAACGCGTCGCCATTGCCCGCGCACTGGCGATGAAGCCCAAAGTTATGCTTTTCGACGAACCGACCTCAGCGCTCGACCCGGAAATGATCTCCGAAGTGCTTGACGTTATGATTGATCTGTCAAATCAAGGAATGACGATGATTGTGGTTACCCATGAGATGGGTTTTGCCCGTGCAGCTGCAGATCGCGTCATACTAATGCATGACGGTTGCATTGTAGAAGAAGCCCAGCCTGAGAAGTTTTTTACCAACCCTGAAAGCGAACACACCAGCCTGTTCCTTTCAAAAATTCTCCAACACTAGTCGTGTTAGTGGTACGCACAGTCCTTGGCGACGTGGATCCGAAAGATGTGGGTCCAGTGATGTTCCATGAACACGTTCTGTTTGACATCGTGCCTCCTGATTCAGCTGGGGACCGTGAGGAACAAATCGACGTCCAGAACCGTTGGCAAATTGACTACCGCTCTAACGAAAACCCCGCAAACGCCCATCAAACAGACGCAGGTATTGCAGCTCAAGAGCTTCTTCATTTCGCCGAAGAAGGCGGAAGCATGATTGTGGACCAATCGGTTGATGGCTTGGCAAGAAATCCAAAAGGCCTCGCTCAGGCTGCGCGTGCATCGGGCATTCATGTGGTTGCAGCAGCGGGAAGCTATACTTCAGCGTATCTTTCGCCGGACGAAATGACTATGGATATTGATGCACTAACACATCGCTTCACGATCGAGGTAACCGACGGCTTGGATGGCACCTCGATCCGTGCGGGATTGATCGGCGAGATGGGTTGTTCTTGGCCAATCCACCCTTTTGAGCGCCGCGCGCTACAGGCAGCCGCGCGTGCGGCCTGCGCCACGGGTGCTGCTCTGTCTGTACATCCGGGCCGGGCACCTGAGGCCTGTGCAGAGATTTTAGATATTACCGAGGCAGAGGGTCTTGACCCTAATCGCACCGTGTTGTGCCATATGGATCGGACCTTTCCAGAAGGTGACGGCATCGCAAAATTGCTAAAACGCGGAGCCAATGTTGAATGGGATTTCTTCGGAATCGAGCAATCCTATTATTGGATGGGCGAAGTAGCGTTGCCGACCGACCGGGATCGCGTTCGGCTAATCCGCAGTTTTGCAGATGCTGGATACGGTGATCAAATTCTTGTTTCTCAAGACATTTGCACCAAAACGCGTCTTTGTCATTGGGGTGGCCATGGCTACGGCCATATACTGCGAAACGTCGCCCCCCTGATGCGTCAGCTCGGCCTTGAGGCCTCGCTGATTGACCAATTGTTGCGCGCTACCCCACTCAGATTACTAACATTACAGGAGACTACCCTATGACAGACCAGTTCCGCGGCGCCTATACCGTGATGGTCACCGCCTTCGACACTGACGGCCGAATTGATCTTGAGGCGCAGGCCCGATTTACCGACTGGCAGGTGCGCGAAGGAATCCACGGGCTAATTCCTCTGGGCTCAACTGGTGAGTTTCTTTCGATGAGCCCAGAGGAGCGCCGCAGCGTCGCAAAATGCGTCATCGATACCGTCGCAGGACGAGTGCCTGTGCTTATCGGTGCAGGTGCTGAGAGTACAGACGATGTCATTGCCAATGTCCGGATGGCCGAAGAGCTCGGCGCAGATGGCACAATGATCATTCCTCCCTTTTATTCAACGCCAACTTGGGACGAGCTGATAAACCATTTTGGCCGTATTGGTGACGCCGCGACGCGGCCAGTGATGATCTACAACAACCCGGCTACGGCCAATGTCGACCTCACGCCTCCGCTAGTGGCCGAGCTTTCTCGCTTACCGCTGATTAACTACATCAAAGAATCTACAATGGACGTGACGCGGATCCGCGACATCCTTGAAATGAGCGAAGGACGCATGACAGTCTTCGGCGGCATTATGGGGTTTGAAAGCTTCGTCGCGGGTGCCGAAGGTTGGGTCGCCGTAGGGTCAAACATTATGCCCGCCGCCCTTGCCAAGATATTCACATTGACTGCCGATGACGAGGATTACCACGCTGCACGCGCGCTCTACCGCGAAGTTTTGCCCATCATCCGCCTTGTTGGAGGGCATCGTTATGTATCGGGCAGCAAAGCAGCTCTCGAACTGATCGGCCAACCGATGGGGGGGCCCCGTCCTCCACGCCTACCTCTACCTGTAGCTGAACTTAGCGAAGTCAAAGCTGCTCTTACCTCAGTGGGACTGTTGCCATGAACGGAGGCTTGAGTGGCTGACCTAGCCTTCCAATTTGAAGGGCGCGAAGTTCGCGCAGCGCCAGGCGATAGTATCGCGGCGGCTCTTACGGCGGCTGGACACTTAACGTTTGGCTCCCGTCGGAATGGGCAGAACCGTGGGTTATATTGCGGAATGGGTATCTGCCATGATTGCCTCGTTACTGCGAACGGGCTGCGTGGGCTGCGCGCCTGCATGACCACGGTCACAAACGGTATGTATGTACAGCGCGAGGATGAGCGCCGTCTTGCCAAAGACACAGTGCCGCCACGCACCACGATCTCCAAGACACTAAAAGCTGATATCGCAGTGATCGGCTCCGGCCCAGCTGGTCTGACTGCGGCTATCCGCGCCGCGAATGCAGGCGCAGATGTGGTGGTCCTTGATGAACGCGAAGAGCTAGGCGGACAGTATTTCAAGCCGCGCAGTGATGGCTATCGTGGGCGATGCGGTCTCGACCGTCAACATATTCGCGGCACCGATCTACGCGCAAGCGCCGTGGCGTCTGGCGCCCGCATCCTGTGTGGTCAAAGTGTTTGGTATGCCCGCCGGGGGGGGAAGGACTTTGAGCTGCGCAGTCTTGGTAAAACGGGTGGATTACGCGTCCTCGCAAGCGCTGTGATCCTAGCCTCTGGTGCGTATGAACGCCCTGCCATGGTGCCGGGCTGGACTTTACCCGGTGTCATGACAATCGGCGCGGCCCAGACACTCGCGCGCCGCTATGGCGTATCACCGGGCCAGAAAGTGTTGATCGCCAGTCATGGTCCGCTTGGGTTGCAATTGGCGTCGGAGCTGATCGCCTTGGGGGCCGATGTTGTCGCATTGGCTGAGCGCGGTCTCCCACGAGCAGGGCGCGCGTTTTTAGACGCATTGACCACAGCCCCTCGATTGGTTGCTGATGGCAGCGTTTATCGCTTCGCCACCTTCCGCTCAAAAGTACCGGTGCTGTTAGGATGGGAACTGTCTGAGGTCTATGGCGATGACCGTGCCAATGGTGCTGAACTACGCGCTATAGGAACAGGCCGTACCCGCCGGTTTGATGCCGACATTGTAGCAGCGGGCGACGGTTTTGCGCCGCAACTGGAGTTAGCGCGCCTCCTTGGTGTGCCGATCATCACCGACCCAGCGTTGGGCCATATCCGCCCTGAGCGCACAATCGATGGGCGTACACCGATTGTGGGCGTCTGGATCGCCGGCGATGCAGGTGGGCTTGGAGGCGCAGAGATTGCTTTGTGTCAAGGTGAGCTGAGTGCCGCTGGTGCGCTGGATTACATTGGTCGCACCGATCCTGGCGACCTGTCCAAACCGAGACAGAACCTTGAGCGAGCCAATCGCTTCCAATCTGCACTATGGGATCTCTATCGTGCGCCTGAACGGATGACGCCAACCGGTGCGACGATCCTATGCCGCTGTGAATATGTGAGTGCTACAACTGCCTGCCAAGCAATTGCCGAAGGTGCCCATGACCCCGCTGTTCTGAAACGTTTGACGCGGATCGGCATGGGCCGGTGCCAAGGTCGGTACTGCTTACCCCAAGCGCTACGGCTACTGGATGAAGCAGGATACGCGACATCCCCTGAAGCGCTCTTCGCGCCGCAGATACCCGCTCGCCCTGTATCGATTGGAGCCCTGAGCGCTGAAAAACCTGAATGGGGTGGTCACAGTGAAAGCGCGCCTGCAATGCGGCCGGGTCG
>Ga0115545_1001619_pt1 | contig 11483 bp, 9 predicted proteins | sample COGITO_mtgs_1003_FD_87188 | JGI IMG/M metagenome (GOLD analysis project Ga0115545, IMG submission 87188) | Pelagic marine microbial communities from North Sea - COGITO_mtgs_100330 | ecosystem: Environmental > Aquatic > Marine > Epipelagic | place: Germany:Helgoland, sampling site Kabeltonne...
AAACCACTTCCGCGCACGCCTCTGCCCGTATCGAAGAAATCCCGACCGATAACATCAACGCGAAATTCGCGGATGGTATGAAGGTCGCCGTAGTCGCAGGTTTCCAAGGCGTGAGCCCCGAGGGCCGGATCACAACGCTTGGTCGTGGTGGCTCTGACACAACCGCCGTGGCCTTCGCCGCCGCATTCGATGCAGAGCGTTGCGATATTTATACGGATGTTGACGGCGTTTACACAACCGACCCACGGATCACATCCAAGGCCCGCAAACTCGACAAAATCTCGTTTGAGGAAATGTTGGAATTGGCCTCGCTGGGTGCCAAGGTATTGCAAACCCGCTCGGTCGAATTGGCAATGCGTTTTAAGGTGCGCCTGCGCGTGCTATCATCATTTGAAGAACCATCGGACGACGCCGGAACGCTCGTCTGCGATGAGGAGGAAATCATGGAATCCAAAGCAGTGGCCGGTGTGGCCTATTCCCGCGACGAGGCGAAAATGACGCTGGTGTCCGTGGCCGATAAACCGGGCATCGCCGCCGCGATCTTTGGCCCGCTCGCTGATGCAGGCGTGAACGTCGATATGATCGTGCAGAACATCTCTGAGGATGGGCGCACCGATATGACCTTCTCCTGCCCCGTTGACCAAGTGCTACGCGCGCAAAAAGCGATGGAAGAGGCGCAGGCCTCGGGTGCGATCAACTATCACGATCTGGTCGCTGACGAAGGTGTAGCCAAGGTTTCTATCGTGGGCATCGGCATGCGCTCCCACGCCGGTGTCGCCGCGAAAATGTTCGCTACCCTGCGCGACGAGAACATCAACATCAAGGTTATCACCACCTCCGAGATCAAGGTCTCCGTGCTGATCGACCGCAAATACATGGAACTGGCCGTGCAGGCCCTGCACGACGCATTTGATCTCGACAAAGCCGCGTGAACATCCCGCGCACCATGTCTGGCGTGGCCTTGATGGGGCACGGCGGGCCTGAGATGCTGGAATGGAATGACAATTTGCCCGTGCCAGAAATGGGCGCGGGCGAAGTGCTTTTAAAGGTGCTGGCTGCGGGCGTAAACAACACCGACATCAACACGCGCACGGGCTGGTATTCCAAATCCGTGACAGGTGCGACAACCGACGACAACATCACCTCCGATGCATCCGACGGCACATGGGACGGCAACGCCCTTACATTCCCGCATATCCAAGGTGCTGATTGCTGCGGCGAAGTTGTGGCCGTGGGCGATAACGTGGATCCTGCCCGTATCGGCGAGCGCGTGATCGTGCGGACCATGCAGAACTGGGTCGATACTGACGGCAAGAGCAAGGTCATCACACTCGGCTCCGAGCGCCAAGGCGCCTTCGCGCAGTTCATGGCCGCGCGATCCATCGACGCTGTCGCGGTCAACTCCACATGGACAGATATCGAGCTGGCTTCGATCCCTTGCGCCACAACTACCGCGGAAGGCATGTTGCAACGCACTAACCTCGGCGCAGAAAACGTCCTGATTACAGGGGCTTCTGGTGGTGTCGGCTCGGCCGCGATACAATTGGCCAAACGACGCGGCGCGACCGTTTGGGCAATCACTAAGGCTGATAAAGCCGCGGAACTACGCAAAATCGGCGCCGACCACACCCTTGACCGCGATGAAGCGCTGCCCGAAAACCACTTTGACGTTGTGATTGATCTGGTCGCTGGACCACGCTTTGATGACCTTTTGTGCGCGCTGAAACCAAAGGGCCGATACGTCGCCTCTGGTGCCATTGCAGGCCCGCTCGTCACCCTCGACGTGCGCACGCTCTACCTCAAAGACCTCTCGCTTTTGGGCTCCACCGCCCAACCCGATAACATCATCCATGACGTAATCGGCTATATCGAAAGGGGCGAGATTAAGCCCTTAGTTTCAATAACCTACCCGATGCGTAGTATCAGCGAAGCACAAGCTGCCTTTGCGGGTAAAGCCTATATCGGCAAAATCGTCCTGACCCTTGATCCCGTTGCAACGGACAGACCCTAACCGTAAATAGTGCATCAAATGTCTAATCAGCGCCGTTCTTTGGTTGATCACAATGCGGCGCGACTGCTCAAAATGATGGCGAACAACGGCAAGGATACAACCCTACGCCGCGATTCCTCTTCCACTCCCTCGTCCGCACCCCTAAACTAGAGAAATAGGGAGCAGCCATGCCAGACCGGATCGAAACAGAAAGCCGCAAACTGCTCGGACGCCTGCGCGATGCGTTGGCCGAAAGCAGTGAAGGCCAAGCGCGCCTTGATAAGGTCGTCGGGCTGATCGCCTCGTCAATGCGGGCTGAGGTTTGCTCGATCTATCTGTTCCGCGACGCAGAGACACTTGAACTTTGCGCAACCGAAGGTCTCGACGCGGCCTCGGTGCACCAAACACGGATGCGCATGGGCGAAGGCCTCGTGGGTCGCACTGCAAAATCCCGTTCTGTGATCAACACTGCTGACGCGCCCAATGAACGCGGGTTCCGCTACATGCCAGAAACAGGCGAAGAACGGTATTCGTCGTTCTGCGGCATTCCGATCCAACGCTTGGGCGACGCACTGGGCGTGCTCGTTGTGCAATCCAAAGCGGCCCGTGAGTTTAGCCCCGATGAGGTCTACGCCCTCGAAGTTGTCGCCATGGTTTTGGCTGAGATGACCGAACTTGGCGCATTCGTCGGCGAAGGCGCCGCACTTTCTGCCCGCCACACCCAGCCCGTTCTCTTCAAGGGCACCATCGCGCAAGAAGGCGCGTCCGAGGGCAACGTCTATCTGCACGAACCCCGTGTTGTTGTGACCAACCCGATTTCCGACGATCCCGACATTGAGCTCGCCCGCTTGCGTAGCGGTGTCGAGACATTGCGCGTCGGTCTCGACGATCTGCTCTCTGGCAATGCCAACACGGACGCCGAACAGAAAAAGGTGTTTGAAGCCTACCGCATGTTCGCCAATTCCCGCTCTTGGTTGGCCCGTATGGAGGCCGATGTCGGCAATGGCCTTTCCGCCGAAGCCGCTGTTGAGAAAGAACAATCTCTGGCACGTACGCGCCTCTCTGCCGCAGGCGACGCCTATATGCGCGAGCGCTTGTCGGACCTTGATGACCTCTCGAATCGCCTGTTGCGTATCCTGACGGGGCAAGGGGCAAACACCGACGAACTGCCCGAAAACCCGATCCTCGTCGCTAAAAATATCGGCCCGGGGGAACTTCTGGAATACGGCAAGGCGCTTAAAGGCATCGTGCTGGAGGAGGGCTCAGTCGGCAGCCACGCCACCATCGTCGCCCGTGCTTGGGCCATTCCGCTTGTGATCAACGCCAAGGGAATCACCCGCGAGGCGCTGAACGGTGACACCATCCTAGTGGACGGCGAACAGGGCATCGCGCACCTCCGCCCAGACGAGGACGTTCAAGCCGCCTTCAAAGACAAAATCGCGATGCAGACGCGCGCGCAGGAACGCTATACTTCGATCCGCGACCTGCCCGCCCAATCTAAATGCGGCACTGTGACCGCGCTGCAAATGAACGCGGGGCTTATGGCCGATCTGCCGTCGCTTGATGGATCTGGCGCCGAAGGCGTGGGCCTGTTCCGTACCGAACTCCAGTTCCTCGTGCGCAACAAGATGCCACAGCGGGCCGAGCTTTCCACGCTTTACCGCCGCGTTCTTGATGCCGCAAAGGGCAAGCCTGTCGCCTTCCGCACCCTTGATATCGGCTCTGACAAAGTGTTGCCCTACATGAAGGCCAACGACGAGCCGAACCCTGCGATGGGCTGGCGTGCGATCCGTGTCGGTCTCGACAAACCGGGTGTGCTGCGGATGCAATTGCAGGCGCTGATCCGTGCGGCCAATGGTGGTCCGCTCTCGGTCATGTTCCCCTTCATCGCGCAATATGACGAGTTCAAACAGGCCAAGGCCGAAATGGACAAGGCTATGGCCCGCGAGACAATCCTTGGCCACCCGTTGCCGTCAAAGCTGCGCGTGGGGGCCATGTTGGAAACGCCGTCCCTCGCCTTTGCACCTGATGCATTCTTTGAAGAGGTCGATTTCATCTCTGTGGGTGGCAACGATCTCAAGCAGTTCTTTTACGCCGCCGACCGTGAAAACGAGCGCGTTCGCAAGCGGTACGACACCCTGAACCCCGCCTTCCTGACTTTCCTCAAATCAATCGCGGATCGTTGCGCAAAATATGACACGCCGCTGTCGTTTTGTGGTGAAGACGCAGGCCGCCCAATCGAGGCACTCTGCTTTGCCGCTATCGGGTTTAAAACGCTCTCGATGCGCCCCGCCTCTGTTGGACCCGTCAAACACCTGTTGCGCCGCGTTGACCTCAATGAGGTCCGCGAGATCATTGACGCCTCTATCACTGCAGGCGACAGCTCCGTGCGCCGCGCCGTCGCCGATTGGCTTGTCTATCAGGTCTAGTTGCGGGTCACGGGGGGCTGGCTCTCGGCCAACAGTCGGTGAAACGCGTCGAGAACAACCGCTTCGCCGTGATCGCGCGCCAATTTACGCAGGCCAAAATGCACATGCGCCATAGCGACATAGTAATCCGTAAAGGCGTAATTCGTGCCCGCACCCGCCGCCGCACCCAAAATAGGTACGGCTTGAGACGCCAGCTTTTGCGTCAAAACCGTTGCGAATCGTGGGGCGACCTTGCTCAGCAACCCATGCACCGCAGCGCCGGTCAGCCCAACACGCGCCGAGAAAAACGCGGTGTCGATCCCGTCGTCACTCTCACTCGGACCACCCGCACCAAACACCGCAAGGCATTGTAATCGTGTCTCGGCACTCAGTGGATCTTCACCGTATTCCGCCGCAACGCCCTGCACTGCACGGAAAATCACGGTCGTCGCAATCGGCAATTCCATCAGGGCCGTGGGCAATCCACCCAAGCCGCCAAGCCCGCCAGATACCGCACTCAAAACCTTGTGCATGCGGTCGGTGCCGCCGTAACTGCCCCTAGAGCGGCTCGCAGCCTCATAGCTGGCCTCAAGCGCCTTGCGGGCTGCCACATCAATCTGCGCACGCGCGCCTTTGGGCAGCATTTTCAAACTGCCCTCAACCTGACCGCCGACGAAATTTATCGCCTTCATCATCACGCCATTTGCACGACGTTGACGGGTGACAAGCAACGCCACCTCGCGGGTTGCGTCCTCTGTCAGGGCTTCAGATGGGGTCAGTTGAGTATCCATCATTCATAAATGGGCAGGCAGGTGCTGGTTTTCAATCCGTCCACTTTTCAACATCGCCGCGCACGCTGTCCCAAGCACCCGTGCGCAAGGACAGCGCCAAAATACGGTCTGGGTTTGTTGGCGGCGGCATTTCCACCCCTTCAATCTGAGCAAAACCAAAGCGACCATAATAGGGCAAATCACCCACAAGCAAAACGCGGTCCCAATCCCGCTTGCGCGCCGAGGCCAAACTGCGGTGCAACAGCATCGCAGCCAACCCTTCGCCTTGACGGGTCGGGTGCACTGCGACAGGGCCAAGCAAGGCCACGGGGGCGCCACCTACCTTCACAGGCCAATAGCGGATAGCACCTGCTAATATGCCTTCGCCATCACGCGCAGTCAGGCACAGCGGCGCAATCGGCTCGATCTCATCGCGCAAACGATAAGACGACAGCGCCGTGCGCCCAGGCGCAAAGCAAAGGTCATATAACGCCTCGACTTCCCACCAATCATTCACCGCCTCTTGGGCCATAATAATTGTCTCAGTTTGCATAGGCTGGTTGCTTCTGATCATTTGCATAGTCAAAAGGGTAACCGCTGAACCCCGCGACGAAAAGGCAAAATATCATGTTTTATCAACCAAAAGACGGGCACGGACTGCCTCACAACCCGTTCAACGCAATCGTAGCCCCCCGTCCGATCGGCTGGATCGGGACACGTGGTGCTGATGGCACCGATAATCTAGCACCTTACTCCTTTTTCAACGCGGTCGCCTATGAGCCACCGCAAGTTATGTTTTCATCGACCTCGGCCAAGCCCGACCGTGACGGCACCAAAGACAGTGTCGCCAATATCCGCGAGACAGGTGTATTTTCTGTAAACGTGGTTTCATTTGCACTGCGCGACGCGATGAACCAATCGGCTGGTCCGTGGAACAAGGAAACAGACGAATTCACCCTTGCAGGGCTAGAAAAATCACAGTGCCACACCATTGACGCCCCACGCGTCACGCTCTCCCCCGCCACTTTAGAATGCAAAGTAAGCCAAATCATCACACTGGAAGGCGCTCACAACATCGCGGTTTTCGGCGAAGTTATCGGTGTGCATATGCGTGATGACTGTATGACAGACGGCATGTTTGATCTGTCCAAAGTCACGCCCCTCGCGCGCCTAGGCTACCATGACTACACGGCCGTCCGCGAGATATTCTCTATTTCGCGCCCCAGCTAAGGTGCCAATTGCGCCATAAAACCGCCTTACCTGTGGTTAACAAAGCAGTCACATTTGTCCACCACAGGTATTTTCAACGATGACTTTACGCGCAACCAACATCCTCGGATTTCTCGGCCTCTTTCTAATCGCAGGCACCCTTTACGCGTGGGGCCAGCCTCCCATCTGCACCTGCGGCGAGGTAAAGCTTTGGGTTGGCACGATTTTTAGCAGCGATAACTCGCAACATATCGCCGATTGGTACACGCTTAGCCACATTCTTCACGGTGTGCTTGTGGCACTGATCGGGCGGCTCTTGTTCCCGAAACTAGCCTTCAAAACGCTTCTGCTCGTGGCGATTGTCACTGGCGTTGGGTGGGAAATCATTGAGCATACTGAATTCGTCATGGCCGCCTTTCGCACCACGACGATCAACATGGGCTACCACGGCGACAGCGTAATCAACGCGGTTGCAGATTACATTTGGATGATGGGAGGCTTCTTCTTGGCGGTGCGTTTGCGGACGCTTTACATCTTCATCCTGATCGCCGTGCTAGAGCTTTCAGCCGCCTTGATCGCCCGTGAAAGCTTTGTTCTCAGCACCATCATGTTGCTCTATCCCATCGATGCAATTGAGACTTGGCAGCAAGAATCAAACCCGAGCAAATCATAAAAAAACCGCCGCACTCAGCAATGGGTGCGGCGGTTTCTTCTATCTGGCTGGGGCTTAATGGCTACCCAAAATCCCAGTTTTCACGCCATAGTCAGCGGCGATCTCGTAATCAGGATCGTCGTCGCTATCAATCATCAAGTGACCTGCCTTGGACAACAGCATGTGGCAATCACGGCTGAGGTGGCGCAGTTGAATACGCTTGCCCGCAGCTTCATATTTGCCCGACACGGCCTCGATGGCTTGCAGTGCAGATTGGTCCGCAACGCGGCTCCCTGCAAAATCGATGATGACCAAATCAGGGTCGGTGTCGATCTCGAACAGCTCCCCGAAACCATCAGATGAGCCAAAGAACAGCGGCCCGTTGATCTTATAAATCTTGGACCCATCAAGCAGCTCTGTGTTCGCATAAATCCGCTTTGCGTTGCTCCAAGAATAGGCCAGCGCAGAGACGATCACACCGACGACCACAGCCGTTGCAAGGTCGGTCATCACGGTCACGATGGTCACAAGGATCGTCACGAATGCGTCCATCGGCGGCACTTTCGCGAGGATTGTGAGCGAGTTCCAAGCGAAGGTCCCGATCACCACCATGAACATCACACCTACCAAGGCGGCCAGCGGAATTTGCTCAATCAAACCAGAGGCAAACAAGATGAAGCTCAGCAAGAATAGAGCGGCGACAACACCCGCAACACGCGTACGTCCGCCTGATTTCACGTTGATCATCGATTGCCCGATCATCGCACATCCGCCCATGCCGCCAAAGACGCCAGTGACCGTATTCGCGATACCTTGCGCCACACATTCTTGGGACGCACCGCCGCGCTTGTTGGTCATTTCACCGACAAGGTTCAGCGTCAAAAGGCTCTCGATCAAACCAATCGCCGACAGGATGAGCGAGTATGGCAGGATGATCATGAACGTCTTCCACGTGAACGGCACAGCAGGAATATGGAACGGCGGCAAGCCACCCTCGATGGACGCCAGATCGCCAACGCGCGGCACATCAAGGCCAAAACCAATCACAATCGCGGCCACAATCCCGATCCCTGCAAGTGGTGCGGGAATAATCGCCGTGATCCGTGGCATGACCCAAATGATAAACATTGTCAGCGCCACAAGTGCGAGCATCAGATACAACGGCGCACCCGAGAGCCAAGCCCCGTTAGCAAGCCCATGCCCACCCGATTCCGCCGTACCCGGCACCTGAAACTGGCTCATCTGTGCAAGGAAGATCACAATCGCAAGACCGTTCACAAAGCCGAGCATGACAGGATGCGGCACAAGGCGGATAAACTTTCCCCAACGCATGATGCCGACAAAAATCTGGATCAGGCCCATCAGAACCACGGTGGCAAACAGATACTCAACGCCGTGCTGTGCAACCAAAGAAACCATGACGACGGCCAAAGCCCCCGTCGCACCCGAAATCATACCAGGACGGCCCCCAATCAACGCCGTGATCAGACCCACGATAAAGGCGGCATAAAGGCCCACAAGCGGGTGAACCCCAGCCACAAAAGCAAAAGCAACAGCCTCTGGGACCAGCGCCAAAGCAACGGTCAAGCCCGACAGCACCTCAATACGGAGCCGCGTTGGCGTCAACGGCGCGTCGGGGTCGCTAAATGATAGATTATCTGCGGCATAGGCCAAAAGTCTGCGGGGCATAGTGTGAACCTGTCTCTTCAATCACGTCAGTTGGGCAGCCCCTACCAAGGCACCCGCCAAATGTCACCCCTACACGTCGGAACCATCCCGTATTGCACCCAAAATGCACTCTGGTGGGAGATCGGTGCAATCGGCTTGCACCCGCGCGGTGCATCAATCAGATTGTAATTGGTCAACCACAGGCTGCGCATCGGAGGCACGCCCATGCAAACATATCTCGGAATCATCGGTGGATCAGGGCTTTACGATATGCTCGGGCTGGACAACCCCAAATGGGTCGAGGTCAAAAGTCCTTGGGGCACACCCTCGGACGCAGTTCTCACTGGTACACTGCATGGCCTGCCCATAGCGTTCTTGCCACGTCACGGACGCGGGCACGTCTATTCACCCACAACCGTCCCCTACCGCGCCAATATCGACGCGCTGAAGCGGCTTGGCGTGACTGATGTGGTCTCAATGAGCGCATGCGGCTCGTTCCATGAAGAGCTTGCGCCCGGTGACTTTGTCGTCGTCGACCAATTCATCGACCGCACATTTGCACGCGAAAAATCCTTCTTTGGGACAGGCTGCGTCGCCCATGTCAGCGTCGCCCATCCGACCTGTCCGCGACTGTCCAAAGCAGCCCTAGAAGCAGGAAAATCTGCGGGCGTGACCATGCACGACGGCGGCACGTATCTCGCGATGGAAGGCCCGCAATTCTCATCCCAAGCCGAAAGCCATATGTACCGCTTTTGGGGCTGCGACGTGATTGGCATGACGAATATGCCAGAGGCAAAACTCGCCCGTGAAGCCGAGCTTTGTTATGCCTCCGTCGCCATGATCACCGATTATGACAGCTGGCACCCAGACCACGGTGCCGTTGATGTGAGCGACGTGATCAAAACGCTGCAAGGCAACGGGACCAAAGCCCGCGATCTTGTGATTGCGCTTGCACAATCCATGGCGCAAAGCCGTGAGCTTTGCGCAGCGGGCTGTGATACAGCCCTGACCCACGCCATCATGACCGCCCCCGACAAACGCGACCCCGCGCTGCTTGCAAAACTCGACGCTGTCGCTGGGCGGGTTTTGTGAAGGTACTGATCCTTGGGGCAGACGGATTTATAGGGCGGCACATCGCCTTTGCATTTCGGGAAGCGGGGATCACTGTGATTGCATCTGCGCGGCGGGTGTCGCGGCTCTCGGAGATGGGCTTTGCGACGTTGCAGGCAGACCTGACCGATCCCGCGACCCACTCCCCTGCGTTTTGGGCACCACATGTCGACGAAGTAGATTGGATCATCAATGCCGCAGGTCTTTTGACAGGGTCTGAAAGTGATTTCAAAGCGGTGCATGTCTCGGCACCCAGCGCTCTTTATCAAGCTCATGGCGGGCGCGCCCTGTTTCTGGGGGCGGTCGGAATTGAGCAAGAGACGGCCTTTGCCAAGTGGCGCAAAGCGAGCGAAGATATTGCAGCCACACACAATGTCACGATTTTGCGCGCAGGGCTGGTCATGGCAGACACATCCTATGGCGGCACGTCGCTAGGGCGGGCCTTGGCGGCTTTTCCTCTGGTGATGCCGTTGGTCGGCGGGGGCGCGCAAGAGGTCAATCCAGTGCATGCCTGCGATCTTGCCGAGGTGATCCGCGATATCCTTCGGCGTCCCTATACGACAGAGATTCTCACCATCGGCGGCCCCGAGGTGTTGACCCAGCGCGCCATGCTTGAATCCTATCGGCGCTGGCTGGGCCTGCCCAAAGCAAAAGCATTGCCCGTTCCGCTTTTGGCTGGGATGGCACTTGGCCGGATTGGCGATGTCCTGCGCATGGGTCCCATTTCGGCGACATCGATCAAAACGCTTTCGGCGGGGATTTTGGCCATGCCTTCGCAAGGGCTTCCTGCCGTACGGCCGTTCAGTCAATTCCTCTGGGCACGGCCCGCCGGCACCCAAGACCTTTGGCACGCGCGGCTTTACCTTCTGCGCCCGCTGTTGCGGATCGTCTTGGCGGTCATGTGGATTGCATCAGGGCTCATCGGATTGTTCTTGCCACAAGATGCGTTTTTGCCCGCGGTCTCAGGTCTTTTGCCTGATGGCGTGCTGGTCGCTATCGCACGACTGGGCGGGGTTGCGGATTTGCTCATCGCTTGGGGCTTACTGCGCAACTGGCGCCCGTTGCCGCTCGCACTGATCCAGATTGCGATGGTTTCAGGCTACACGCTGGGCCTCACGATCCTTGCCCCTGCGTTGTGGCTCCTGCCCTTTGGTGGCTTGCTCAAGAACCTGCCTGTCTTGGCGCTGCTGCTTGCCTCACTGGCACTGGCTGAGGAACGTTAATGGACTGGTATTTCATTGCAAAATGGCTTCATATCCTGTCGTCCAGCGTGCTTTTTGGCACAGGCATCGGCACCGCGTTTCAGATGGTCTGTGCCATGCACACAAAACGCGTTGAAACAATCGCATCCGTTTCGGCGAGCGTTTGTATGGCAGATTTGATCTTCACGACACCCGCAGGCCTTTTCCAGCCACTCTCGGGCCTTTGGCTCGTGTATCTGCAGGGGTATGCGCTCACGGAACCATGGTTGCTTTTGACCTATGCACTCTACGTGGTCGCATTCCTGGCTTGGCTGCACGTCGTGGTTCTACAATTGCGGATCCGCGATTTGGCAGCAGGTGCCTTGGCTTCAGGCGGGCCGCTTCCCGAACAAGTCTGGCGCGACTATCGCATTTGGTTCGCTCTGGGCTGGCCTGCCTTCACTGCTTTGATTACAGTCTACTGGCTGATGGTCA
>Ga0115545_1001621_pt1 | contig 11459 bp, 9 predicted proteins | sample COGITO_mtgs_1003_FD_87188 | JGI IMG/M metagenome (GOLD analysis project Ga0115545, IMG submission 87188) | Pelagic marine microbial communities from North Sea - COGITO_mtgs_100330 | ecosystem: Environmental > Aquatic > Marine > Epipelagic | place: Germany:Helgoland, sampling site Kabeltonne...
AGCTCCCGACGCCAAAGTAATATTGAGATCGTCGACAGTAAGAGTAGTGGAATTAATAGTAGTAGTAGCGCCATCAACTTGTAGATTTCCTTTAATTATAACCGTGCCTGTATTATCACCAACTGCGGCAGGGTCAACAACAAAACTTGCCGGACCACGAAGTTCGCCTGTAGTGGTGATGTTTGCTACCGAGATTGCGGGTGTTCCTGATAATCCTGTTGCAGTAATACCAAGAGCATTGATTTCAGATTGAGTTTGATCAGCGGTTGCTCCGGCCTCTATGCCATCGAGCTTTGAGCCGTCTGTTGCAACGTCTCGCCCATCAAACGTGGAGTTTGTGGTGATTGCTCCGGTCATTGCACCACCAGCTTTGGGAAGTGCTGCTCCAGCAGTTGTAGTGGTAGAAGTAAGTACTGCATCTCGTGCGGCAATATCTATACCGTCTACAGTTCCAGAAACTGCAATATTACCCGTAACATCAACACCAGATGAAGTTACTTCGAGTTTTGTAGAGCCACCTGTTTGCAGCTTTAGTGACCCCGTACCATTGTCATTAATTAAGCTATCTGAAGCATCATGATAAATCTCAAGATCCTGACTTGTACCAAGTCTTAACTTTACGTTGTCAGAAAGATCGAGATCACTAAGAGTATCCAGAGTAACCACACGATTGCCGATTTCGACTTCTATGCTAGTGCCACTTGGAGGTGCACTGGAGAAAGTAAGAGTAGTTCCGCTTACAGTATAGTTTGATTTTGACTGATATACGCCGTCGATAAATACACGAGTATTATTTTCGTCGCCTGGATCCAACGAAAGAGTAAAAGCAGTAGTAGAGTTATTGCCAGAAAAAGTATCTATGCTAACATTTCCATCACCAATCTTTTTCTTGAAAGCAAAGATTTGAAGATAGTCGTTTACAGCAGCCGCTGAAGAGAGAGTGACTAAAGCGCCATTGGTCGCAGTATAGTCTGTCTCGGGATCGAGAAGAATACCATTAAGAAATACTTGGATAGCACCTACTTCATAAGATAAAAAAGCACTGTTATCATCATTTCCAGAAAAAGCAGTTTGCGAAGCAGTAGCAGTATAAAAATACTCTACAAAAATTCCTTCCGCTCCGCCTCCGCCTCCGGAAATCTCTACAATACTTTCGGTACCTCCAACGCTTTTCTTGATGTACATCTTGCCATCATATGTATTGATAGCAACTTCACCTAATTCAAGTTGTGACGTTGTGGGTGCAGCGCCCGCAGTAGCGGAACGCTTTAATTTAATAGTCTGCGCCATGTGGCTCCTCCATTACGGGCGTATATACGCTGAAGAGTTTTTTAGAATGTGCCGCCGTCCAGCGTGTTTGCCCAAGAGGCTACACCAGAAGTGTTCATGCTTAATATATAATCAGAGGCAGTCGCGTTTCCGGAAGGCTTCACAAGTCGAGTATACCCAGCATTGGATGCAGCACCAATTAACAAATCGCCTACTGCTGTAGCTGAGATACCCTTAATTCGTAAGGCATCACTGTTAACTTCTACAGTGATATTGTCGTCGTTTACATTGAGAGTATTGCCTGATTTGCTGAGAGCGTCTCCAGCAACGATTTGACCAGCACCTGAGAACTGAGATACGGTAAGTGCGGTAGTACCAAGAGTTGGAGCACCATTGTGAGTAAATACGTATCCGTTGTCGGCTCCTACAGTACCTTCTTCTACGAAAGTAAATACTCCGCCAGTCATTTCTGCGGAAACATTGGCGTCATCTGCTCGAGTAAGTACCCAAGCTGTAGCGCCATCGCCGACTGTAGTAACTACATAGATACCGTTCTCGGCTCCAGCAGTTTGATCTTTAACAAGAACTCTATCGGCTGCAACTACTGTTACTCCATCAAGAGAAAGAGCTGCATTTGAACCAGAATTTGTAAGAGTTCCACCAGCATTATTATAGTTAGAGCCTAGATTAGCAGTAGTGGCTAATCGTACAGAAGCTTTTACATCTAGCGCTTGTTTGATTGCATCAACATACTCCTTTGAAACGAGAGAGTTTGCACCGAATCCAGTACGATTCTTATAACCAGAAGGAACAGTAACTGTGCCCGTACCATTTGGAGAAAGTACCAAATCACCGTTTGTGTCAGTAGTAGAAATTGTATTCGTATCTACGCGTACGTTATCTACGTCCAACTGCTGAAGACCAGCAAGCGAAGTAACAGTTGCTCCAGGATTAAGTGCGGTACTACCAAGAGTAGAAGCATTTACGGTTACAGCACCTGAAGACACGGCAAAGTCTGTAGAGTCAAAAGAGGCAACACCTAAGTTTGAGGCAGTTGCTACTTCTGCAGCAATAGTAATAGTATTATTAGATACCGAAGTATCAATTCCTTCTCCACCAGTAAAGTCTAATACATCAGTAATTAAACTAACAACATCATTAGACCCGCTGTCTGCTCCAACAGTAAGATTTGTAGAAATAGTCGTAAAGGTTACTGCACCACTACCGTTTGTAATGAGTGCTTGTCCTGCGCTTCCGTCGGCAGTAGGTAGTATATATCCATTAGAAGCTAAATTTCCGAATTGTAAAGCTTTATTAAATATAATCTTTTCATTCGAGTTTGTAGTTTGAAAAGTAATATAGTTATTACTTCCTTCACTAATAGTTAAACCCGTAGAAGAGTTATCCGCAATAGCAAGCTCTGTATTCTGGTTGCTAAAATCAACGGTTCCTGCATTAAGTACTAGATTAGTTGAGGGTGCAATAGTTAGAGCACCAGAAGAAGTATCAATCTGCCCTGTAGTATCATTTATGCGAATGTTACCAGTAAGTAACTTATTTACTTTACTGTTTGAGTCGACAATAATTGCGCTATCAGCGGTTAGAATACCTGCGGTATGGTCGAGCATATCGACATAAAGTTTACCACCAATTGCTACTACAGCATTATCTGCTGGAGCACCAATAAATAGCTTATCACTATTATCTGAATAAGCTAATTCACCTGCTGTAAGGGTAGTAGGTGAGGCAGTAGTTGTACTGCGTTTGATTTTGATTGTTTGAGCCATTTAAAGTCTCCGGTTAGCCTTAAAAGGCTCCTGCGTCAAGCGTGTCAGAATCATCAGCAGCCGCACCTACAATTATAGGGACCCACTCGAATACATTTGTGCTTGTTTCGCGATATACTTTTAACTGATTATCATCAGTATCGTACCACGTATCTCCTTCTGAAATTGTAGACACCCCTCCTATAGTAGTACCTACAGGTACCGAGTCGGAACGAAAGTTTTGATCTGCAAGTTGCTTTAAAGCATCACTTACATTATCTGCTGTAATAGCGTTATACGGTGCGAATACAACATTATCTGCATCCATAAAATTAATAGGTATAGCAAAGTTATTAACAGTAATAAGAGTGTTATCAGGAGTAAGATTTAAAGATATCTCGTTGGTACCTGATACGGATAACTCTGTTACTTCTTCTGTAATAGTTACTTGAGTTGTAGAGGACATAGTTTATCTCGTAACTTCTTGATTTAGAGTAACTTTTCCTTCAAGAAGCCTTTTTACAATAGCATCACTACCTGTATGAATTTCTAGATCATAAAAGTACATGCCTGCTTCCATACCTGAAGAAGTAGTAGCAGATAATTCCATTTTTACTTTACCATCTGTTACTGGACTTAATACAGTACATGTAAAAGTTCCTGCTACAGTAGATGATGTCTTTGTAGAGCGCATCTGAGCCCTGGCAGAATAGCCAGTAAGGTTTTTCGTGGAACCGGATTCCTTGATTACTAAATCAATCGCAAAAGTCGATCCCTGATCAATCACTAAGTCATAGTTTGCTGCACTCATTAAATTCTCTCCATTGTGAAATTATAACAAATAGGACATACGTAGTCAAGAACTATTTTTTGAAAGGTTATCTATTTTAATACTTAAATCACAGTTAGAATACAATGCATTAAAGTATTCTTGTATTCCTTTATTATTAATTTTATTAAAATAAGTTAAATTCTGAGTATGATTGGGATATAAGTCTTCGAACCATAATATATTATTCATGTCCTTACACCTAGTTATTAGTCCCAAAGTGTCATCAAAAACTAATCTAGCGTATAAAACTATAGCATCTATAGATAGTTTAGTATTATTTTCGGGTCTTAGTAGTAAATCAATAAAACTATATATACTTTGTATAATATCTTTTCTAATAATAATAAAACTTGCATTTTTTACTATTAAATATGCGGATTTATTTATCATATATATATTATCAGAAGTTTCCAAACTGTTAAAGTCTTTTTCAGATATTGCAGGTTGAAAGAGTGTCTCGTGCACAAGAGACTTACTACTAGACGATAAAGGTGACTCGTATAGAGGGTTTAAGTGAGATGGAGTGTACTCTCCTATAAATTCTCTCTTTTCTTTCTTTGCTAAATCCAGACAAAATTTTGTCGCTCCAGACCTAGCATGTGTTGCAACTATCATATTACCTCCACCTAGGTCCTTCCATCCAGCCCACTAGAGAGTTTCTAATTCCCTTTTCTAATTTTGTTATTCTGTGCACTTGATGACTAGGAAATACTAGTATTGAACCTTGGTTTATAAAGTCTGTAGGAGATTCAATATGCTGAAACTCAAATATCCCTCCAGTATACTCCGAAGGATCCGTAAGCTGTACGCATATAGATAGCTTTCTATCATACATACTATCAGATTGCCAATCTATATCATGGTGATAATTATAAAAGGAACCTTCGGAATATTCTCCAAATTGGGCAGAGGGTAAATAATCAACATCGTAATTAAAAGCATTTCTATTAGCTGTAAGTAAATAATCGTTCATTATAGTATTTACTCTATCATTATTAATAAAAGCTACTTTTGTGTCTCTTATACCAGAATCTGGTTTATACTCTGAGTCAGAAAAAACTGTTGCATCAGAAAACTCTCCCTCCGAATAACCTATATCTATTAGTTCTTTACACTCTTCTGGGGAGAGTGCTTTATTCCACAGTTGCCATAAATTTCTCATTACCACGCCTTCCCTATTGTTATATTATCTCTATTTTTTTCCACTACTCTTTGCTCCACTACATTATCTAATGCCGCTACTTCATCAGAGCCTAATGATGCTTTTACCCATGCTATAACAGTTGTTTCGTTTAAACTATTATATGCCGTAAAAGAAGATAAATCACTAATGTCTAAGTTAAGTAGTTGTGCTACAGAACAAGAATTTCCCCCAGATGTATGTGATACAGTATACTCTACTGCATATACTACTCCCGACGCATCTCCGTAACTGTCGTACGAAATTAAATTATCTACTGTCCAAGTTGCCATATGTTTTCTCCTATGTATTAAAAAAGAAGGTTTGAAATAACCTTCCTGTCTCTTTTGTCTTTCCAAATCCTGGAAGAACACTTCTGTGATATGAATAACCTCTATATAGTACTAGTCTATTATAGACGTTCCCGATAAAAGCAATTTGTTCCCATTTAGATAAGTCTCTAACTTCATCCAAATTATTATAGTCAATTTCATCTTCCTTGTTCCATCTTTCTATACCCGTTTCTATGTTTCTGTAAAAACCAGTTCCGCTTTCGTATGGTGCATTAGGTGTTAAGTATAGTACACCAGCCCATTCAGTATCATCATGATGTATCCATGTCTCATCATTTTCAAGAGTATACTGATATGAAGTATTATATTCATTAGGCCAAAAAGTTATCTCTTTATGGAGGATATTAGTTTCTAAAAAGCTTTTTAAATATTCTTTTTGATCTGCAGGCTCTGGGATTGTTCGTCTTCCTGGATAATTACCTAATATATTAAAATCTAGTGTTAGTACATGCTCTCTTACTTCGTCTGCATTATTATAAAAATTGTCAAATACAAGTATGTTAGAATCCATCTTATGTCCTTAAATGTGGAGGAGTATAACTACCTCCTGAAAAAGTATAAGAGGGAATGGAGCTAGGGTTGTTTGCCTTCCAAGTATTCCAAGAAGCTAAAGTTGCTTCCACAAGTTTTAGGTCTTTTTGTCTAACACTACTAAATTCTGTGCCTGTCAGAGTTTGATATGCTCTTAAAGAATGTATCTGAGCAGTATCATGTTTTGTTGTATAGCTATTACAGCCAAGTTCTGTAAATAAAGCTGCATCTCTAATTAAAGCTGCTTCATTCATATATCCCTGGCCTCTTAAAGATGTAAGAGAGGCGGTTGCTTTAATCTCTGCTATTTTGCCAGGAAATATAGAAACTTGTGTAAATCCTACAAAAGAATCATCTGAATTTTTACAAATAGTAAAAATTTCTCGACACTGTGTATCATTAGTATATGGTCTTTCTATGTATCTTAAAGTCGTTAACAGTCCTTTTAGATAATTTTTTGTTTTGTCAATAGAAAAAGGAAACTGCTCCCAATCAACTAAAGAGTTTTTTATATTTTCTAAATCTGCGGGCACTAACTCTCTTAAATAGACATTAGGGCCTCTAGTAAATTCTATGCTCATAAAGGGTCTCCTGGATAAACAGGATATAGAGTGCATTCTATTGCCCAATCCGAATATATAGAAGAATTCTTAAATACATTCCATTGTTCTATAGTCATTTGTGTTTTTTTCATATCCGGCATTGTATATCTGTTTTTAGCAGTTTCAATAGTTCCTGTAATATTATTTCTAGGGTGCTCTGCTCCCAGGAGAGAGTTCATGTCTACCCTTTCTGAAAGTACACTTTTTCTTAAATTAAAATAGTTCCATCCAACTATTGCATTTAATTTTGAAGCTTCTTCTGCATATCCTTGATTCCTATGGTCGGGACAAGTTGCAGTAAACAAATCTTCATGAGTAGTATCTTGCTGTACTCCTCTATTTATAACTACAGGTAAATTATTGCTTTTTAAACAAAATAAAGTTGTAACTTCTTGTCTTTCCATTCCTTCAAAAAAAGGCGCTTGCCAAAAAGAAGTTTTTTTAGCCCAGACTCTTGTTAAAGATTCTGCCTTTTCATCTGTTAAGGGCCAGTCTTCCCAGTCATAAAGAATTCTTTTTACATGTTCTACATCCGTATCTAAAAGCCCTCTACTGTATAAACGAGAAGTATAGCCTCTAAAAGTACTATTATAAGTTGTCATTTTCCTAAATCACCTAAGTTAATTGATATTGCTGTTACTTTTGTTTCTCCACCGTCCTTACTGATAGTTGCTGTAGGACTCGCACCCCCATTGCCTGATATACTAATTGTAGGACTACCTGAAGTGCTGCTCGAAGAAAGTGTTATATTACCAGTACTAGTATTAATGCTGGAAGTTATAGTTGTACCAGCTAAAGAAGTTGTGCCTCTTTTAAAAGTAATTACTGCTGTATAAGCACTATTTGGAGAATAAGTTGAGCCATTATCACCAGAGTTATATGCCATAAAAGGTGTTGTATTATTTACAGTAACTCCTGCAGCTCCTGCAGCTCCGGGACTGCCCGGTGTGCCGTTAGTACCATCTTCAACAATTATAAAAGTACCTCCAGTTACTGAACTATCTACACTCCAAGTTGCAGTAACTGATATAGAGTTCCCACTTACTGCTCCTGAAGCACTTAATTGCCCAGCATTATAAGCATTAGTGCTTAAAGCACTAACTGAACTTGACCAAGAAGAACCGCTACGAGTGACCCTGTATCTTTCCCTGGCGAGTAAAGTTCCCGCTCTATGAACGGTTACTTCCATGTCGAGAGTGGTGCCATCGTAAGAGCCTGAAGCATTTTGTTTAATTACATTGGTAGTAATAAACTTAGCTGCCATAAAAGCACCGGCTGCTCCTGAAGGACCAACAGCTCCCGCTGTTCCGGTTGGTCCTGCTGGTCCTTGTGGACCTGGAACACCTGTTGCACCTGTTGGGCCTCCGGGTCCTTGTGCTCCTGCTGGTCCTTGAGCACCTGGAGGTCCTGTTGGTCCTGGATTACCTGTTCCTCCAGGGGATCCTGTGGGTCCAGAAGGTCCTGCTACGCCTTGAGGTCCTTGGGCTCCCGCAGGTCCTGACGGGCCAGCGTTTCCTTGCGGCCCTGTTACTCCTTGGGGTCCTTGAGCACCTACTGCGCCCGTAGCTCCCGTAGATCCTTGCGGTCCTGTTACTCCTTGCGGTCCTTGAGCACCCTGAGGCCCAGGGTTACCAACTCCACCTTGAGGGCCAGTAGCACCTTGTGGACCTGTAGCACCTTGTAGACCTGTAGCACCAGTAGGACCAGTATTACCAGTGGCTCCGGGATTACCTTGAGCTCCTGTAGGACCTTGAGCACCTTGTACTCCTGTAGGACCTGTAGCACCAGTAGGGCCTGTCTGTCCTTCTGTAATTAAAGGTGCTCCCATACTGCCTGAAGTGAGAGAGTTGGCTGCGTCCCCGGTTCCAATAATAGTATGAGTAACCCCCGTAACTCCACCGGAGACTTGAGTAGCATTTGCATGAAATCTGTTTGCTGTACTATTATCTATAACATACCAAAAGTTACTTCCTGTGTTATAGAAAGTAGGAGTAAGTTTAGTCATAGCAGAAACTGCTGAAGAACCGTCTGCAAACACCTGTACCCATCTACTCGTATCTGACTGTGGATTTGTTGAAATTCCACTATGAGCACTAAAAGTCGCCCATACTTTACTATTATACTGTACTACCGCGCCTAAAGCATAAGTACCTCCAGAACTCCAAGACGGAATACTAGGGCTGCTGCTTAATATATTTTGAGCCGCGCCAGAATAATACAAAAAAGTACTTAGTCCATCAGGACCAGGAGTACCTGCAGAGCCAGCTGCTCCTGCGGGGCCTTGTACTCCCGTAGCCCCTGTTGGGCCTTGAGGACCAGTAGCACCTTGAGGGCCAGGGTTACCCACAGGTCCGGTAGCTCCACTAGGGCCTTGCAATCCTGTGTCTCCTTGGGGGCCATCAGGTCCTGTGGGCCCTGTAGCTCCTTGGGGTCCTTGTAAACCTATATCACCTTGGGGTCCTTCTGGCCCTGTTGGTCCTGTTGGTCCCTGTGGTCCTTGAAGTCCGACATCTCCATCAGGTCCTGTGGGACCAGGATTACCTGTAGGTCCTTGGGGCCCTTGTGGACCTGGGGCTCCGTCTGGTCCTTGCGGGCCTACGTTTCCAACTGGGCCTACAGGTCCTTGAGCTCCTTGAGGTCCCAGAGGTCCGTCGTCTCCTTTTCTTGCTTTTGTAAAAGTTTGAACGCGCTGAAAGTTAGTCTCTACACCCAGGCTGTTTCGAACTATAATAGTATACGTCACAGTTCCGGTATCTGCCGACATTGCTGTAATGTTTCCAAGAGCATAAGAAGTCCCTCCTATAGTAGGAGAAGAGTCCACTGTTACACCTGTAGCAGAAACATTAGATACTCTAAAAGAGGGAGAAGAATAGGGGGAACTACCGTCGTAACTTAACTGAGTAGAACCTATAAAAGCTGTGATAGTGGTTCCACTATTTGCAAAAGAAGTTGGAACACCTGATTGATTTGTTGTTATAGATACATTATCATTAGTAAAATTTAATGTAGCTCCATCAACTCCCCCGTCTGAAACACCTAATACACCATTTCCAGCTTTTGTGGGTTGAAAAGATGAAAAAACTTCTCTAGGAGCGATACTACTTGTTCCTAAAGTAGGGGATTGCACAGAGTATCTAATCCAATAGTATCTTTCGGTTCTACCAGACGCTATTATTTGATCTGTATAAGTATCTCCCTTAGAAACTCCTACTAACTTTGCTCCTGTGTACGAAGCAGAAGAGTTTCTCCAAATTTGAACACTATAAGTAGCTGGGTTAAATCTACTGTCATTTACCCAAGTTAATTCTATACCCCCTCTATCGTTTGAAGTGGCTTGTAAGTTTGTAGGAGCAGTAGGAGCAGCAGCGGCTCCTCCCGTACTTTCTGCTTGCTTAAATACAGGATCTCTATTTTCTTCTGTAAGCAAGAAAGCAGCGTCATTATGTTCCTCAGCCGTTACCTGTACTAAACAATCTTTCTTGAAAGAAAGATTAGAAATTCTAAAAGGTTTATTAGACCAACCGAATCTAGGATAATTTATTTGTATTATCTCTCCGGAAAGTAAAAGAATACCTTTTGGAGCCATAGTAAAACTTATACTTAGTCCATACCTAGATCTTTCCAAGTATTGCTTTGCATTTATTCTACCATTAAAATAGTTAGTAACATGAGGAGTTTTTATATCTCCTTTCTTTGGAACGTTTCTGTCTTCTTTTAAATAAGTAGAGTTAAAGAAAGTTACGCTTCTATCCTCAAATCTATTTTGAGGATCAGGGACACCTACAGTAACAGTATTAAACGTTCCTTTTTGTCCTGCATCTTCTACAGTAATACTTCCTATAATATCAGATTCTTCTACTAAAGCAGGAGTAAATACCTCTCCATCCACAGTTATAGTATCTAAAGAAGAGGGTTGGGCTCCTGCTATCTCTAAGCTATACAAACCTCCGGAATATCTTAAAATTCCATTAAACTGGGCTAGCATGTTATTTATATTATCAAATACTGGAGAACTTGTATTAATAACTGCATTTGTTTGATGACGAGTAACGTGTCTTTGATTCTGAGAATCCCATCCCAAGTACTTCCAGTACTTTACTTCGTCAGAATCATATAAAGAGTAGCCGCTTACATAAGAGCCTGTATCAGATTTCTTTCTAATTAAGGGGTTACCCTCGGGGGTAGCATTAGTAGAACTCGGGACTATCTGTAGAGTAGAGCTTCCCGGTCCAGAAATTTTTGTTAAGTTTATAGAAGAAACAGTAGATACTCCAGAAGAGAAGCCGGAAGGAATAGTACCAGCACTACCAGTTTTTTTATACAAAGTTCCATCATACCATACTAAGTCATCTACTTCATAAGATTTCCAGTCCAGCCATTTATTACCTAACTTTCCTAAAACGTTTGTGAAAGTAATTTCTTCATCGTTGCTATCAACAAATCTACCGCTTTTAATTTCACCCTGCCAAAGTATTTCCCCAGAAGAATTTTCGTATTTATATTTGGCACCCGTAGAACTTGGAAAACCTCCTACAGTATTACTCCCAGAAAAAGTCGTATTTATAAGCGTAACGTCCGATTTAGTATCACAATCTCTAGCGGCTAAACAAAACCCTTCCAAATCTATATCGGTATTTAGATCTAAGCCTCTTCCGTATCGGGCTTCTGTTAAATAATCTAACAGCTGTATAGCAGGGTTGATTGAAACTCTTTTATCGCCTTCTGTCTGTATGCTATAAGTATACTCCCCTCCCGAAGTAGGAATCTTATCAGCATCCCAAGGAAAATCAATAGATGCGATTCTATTTGTACCATCGTAGTCAACAATTCTTCGTTCTTGACTTACTGTGCTTTTATCGCTACTATCTGTATAAGTAAGTATTATGGTTTTACCGTTGTAAGCATTATTAGTAGAACTGGCCGAAG
>Ga0115545_1001622_pt1 | contig 11457 bp, 17 predicted proteins | sample COGITO_mtgs_1003_FD_87188 | JGI IMG/M metagenome (GOLD analysis project Ga0115545, IMG submission 87188) | Pelagic marine microbial communities from North Sea - COGITO_mtgs_100330 | ecosystem: Environmental > Aquatic > Marine > Epipelagic | place: Germany:Helgoland, sampling site Kabeltonne...
ATACATTTAAACGGAGTTGAAAACGCCTTCGAAGAATGCCCTCGTGTTTCTATCGATGTCGTTGATACTGTTCAACATCATGAGTCGGTCTGCCGCAGGTCGGGATATGATCTTGCGCATCACATCGAATGCCGCTTGGAATCCATCAGCTTGCCCACTTCCATAGCCGACCTGGAAGTCATTGGCCGCGGTCTCGTAGAAGATGCATGCCTCGTAGCCTTCCTCAAAGGAGCGGTGCCTCAAACGACGGGATGCCTCCTTATGTTCGTTTTGAAGCTCTTGTTGTCGCTGGCGTTTCCCTGTAGTAGTACCGCACTTCCGAGCAGCGTATGCACTCGTGTATTCAAGTGGTAGTGGTATCGCCATACGCAGGTCCTCTGCCGACAGTCCTTGTTTCTTCCGGGACTGCTCGTCATCTTGGCGCTTCAAGAGCATTTCGAGGGCGACGGCGTCGGACATCATGCGCATCAGCACGGGTTCGCGGGTCAGTTGCGGGAAGCGGAACACTTGCTCTTCATCGCCACATTCGAAGGATTTGTCGATGGTGGGTTCGTCGTGGAACGTGAGGTCATCCGTATCCTCTCCCTCGCAGAACAGCACATCGGCGAGAAATCCCAGAATCTCGTTGCTTACCACCCTGGGCATGTCGATATCGTCGAAGAGGACGGTCATATCGGTGCGATGATATGTTTTTTTCTGGCTGGACTCCTGGTGGTCACGTACTTGCTCGGGGATCGAGTGGTCGTAGTTGGGACTGGTAGGACTGTAGCTTGGGTCGGTGGGGCCGTATTCGTAGCCTGGGCTGTCCGGACTGCAGATTGGGCTAGTAGGGCCGTAGTCGTAGACGTGGGTACAAACCAACATATCCTATGTGAGTGGAATTATTGATTTTCCAACTATATGGAATGCTGATGTTTGAATAATGAATTGGTTTTATGGAATCCGAACGAATAATGAATTGATTTATTAGAGACGTGAATCATATATTATACTATAGTATTTTTATAAGTCACGCGTAGAATCGTGATTCATCTGTAGTCACTAAATGTGTGTAAATAAACCAAGATGGAAAAATTTAGTAAAATCCAACTGCAGAATGCATGCGAAGGACGTGACAGACCTCACGGTGGTATCAATGCGCCTGATATCAGAGATATACTGAATATCGAGAAAGGCAAATATACACGCAAGCAACTGAATCCCATGTTATGTAAGCACCTCGAAGGTAAAAACCCCAAGGCTACACGTATTGTTTCTGGCGCATCTCGTAATGTCCAGATGAGTGCCGAAGATTATTATCGCAATGGTGGCGGAAAGGCGGGTGACGTCTGTGATAGAGAGAACGGGCCCAGATGTCTACAGGTGAGCGAAACGGATGTTGCCACTTGGAGAATGAAAAAATTCAAGAACGGTGCTGATTGCAATACGACGGATAAGGTGAACTGTGATGTACAGAACACCTCTCGACCATCGTCTTCTCGTAGTCCCCCACGAGTCTCATCTTCCCGTTCCCCTCGACTATCGCCCCCTACCTCTTCATCTACAGTCGTTCGTCCGACGAAGGAAGACGAGGTACAAGAAATATGTAATGCGATCAATGATCTAAGTGAAAAAATGTATGGGAATTGGCATACAGATTTTCCAGAGGTTGGAACTGCGTTGACAGAGATGTATTCCAAAGCATGTACAAAACCCGACAAAGGTCCCAACGAAGAAAAACACGAGGAATGTGAAAACGGTATATGCAGAAGGATCCCCAAACGCTCTTCCACTATGTCCCCTTCTCTTGTCGGTGATGTTGATCAGGAAACTACTGGAACCTACGTACCTCCATCTCCCGTTGGTGGTCAACCACCTTCTGATGACGATTTGAAAGACAGGGTGGTACTTTCAACGTCACGTATCACTCTTGGAGTATCGAAACTATTACAAGAATCAAATGTAGAGTTTCTGAAATCAAATGTAGATTTTCTGAATGTGGTTTTAACGGAAATACAGAATATTGAACGAGCAGTCGATAAGTATAGTACGGATAGAATGGGAAATGTAGATGGAACATCATATTATACACCCAAATCAACATCGACGTAATTAATCCACGGATTCTAAATTCTGATCAGATACACGTGTCATGTCTAGTGACATATAAATAAACGATGGTGAAAAAATTCAGTGACAGTCAATTGGAGAATGCCTGTGCCGGGTATGCCAGGCCGGATGGTGGTCTCAATGTGGATCAGATGAAAGAATATCTGAGTATCGATAAAAAAGACAGAACGAAACGTGCGAAGTTGCAAAAGATGTTGTGCACGAAATTCGAAAAATCTAAGCGGGGAGGACATAGAGTAGCATCATCCGGTCGCTATGCTCAAATGAGTGCGGCGGACTACTACGATGGTGATAAAGACAAAGAGGGTGACGTCTGTAATAGGGGGGGTGTACCCAAATGTCTGCAGATTGACGAACAAGATAGGGCCACATGGAGAAAGAAACCTCATAAGGGAAAGAAATGTGACTGGGATGACGAAGTGAACTGTGATGTGCCCGGGACGACCAGGGGTACGAAACAACATGTACAGAAGATCACCACCAGGGGGGGTGGTGAGCAGAAGAGGATCAGTGCACGGGAGTATTATGCAGACCGTGAAGACCGTGTTGGTCACGTTTGCGACATTCGAGGGGACGGAGAATTGAAATGTTTGCAACTCGACAAGCGCGGGAGGCCCTCCTGGAGAGCGCTCAACAAAAAGAACAAGGACGTATGTGGATGGACTACGCCGGTGCGCTGCAATGGATCCATGTATGACGATACTGATCGTCTGGAGAAAGCGTGTGACGGTAAAAGCGAAACGCAGGGTGGTCTCAATGTGCCGGATATCAAAGAATACCTGAAGTTCGCGAAAGGAAAGAAAATTGGACGGGATGCTCTAGAGGACGCCTTGTGTGAAAGTCTCGAGACCAAAAAACCCTCGGGTGGTCGTCATCGTGCCCAGATGAGTGCGGCGGATTACTACGATGGTCACTCGGACAGGGAGGGTGACGTCTGTGATAGGGATGGTATACCCAAATGTCTGCAGCTCGACCAACACAATCAAGCCTCATGGAGAACAAAACCTTACAAGGGTAAGAAATGTGACATGCAGAACAGAGTGAACTGTGATGAACCGTCCGAGTATACGGCGGTTCGCCAGCAGACTAGGGGCAGGAAGGTGCACTATGCGAAGAATGGTAAGAATCTGATCAGTGCACGGGACTATTATGATCGTGACCGTTCCGAAAATGTAGGCAACGTTTGTGATGTCCGAGGGGACGGAGAACTGAAATGCTTACAGGTCAACAAGAACAAAGATCCCTCTTGGCGAAAACGTAACAAAACGAACGCGAAACAATGCAACTGGGATGACCCGGTGAACTGCGTGGGATAATCTATCTGCACTGCTCACGTTTTAATTTTCTATTAAAAGTTTTATTATTTATATTGTTCCAGGGAGGATTTTACGGCATGTACGGTGGGTGCTGCAATTACCACTCTTCCTCCTTTGGTCAAACACCGAAGACACGACGTTCTTGATATATCGTTGTTGGTATCCAGAATGACCGACAACATCTGTGGCATGGTCTTATACAGCACGCTGTTCAGGTGACATGATACCAAGGATCTGCACGACCACTCACTAAAAGTTTTGTTATTTACATGTTTCAGGAATCTTTTTTATTTATTCCGGTTACGGGAACGCCGCAGTGTCCAGGAGCGGGTAGGTGGGTGTGATTCGCAGTGCGATCGGTCTTACCAGCAATACACGGAATTGAGAAGGGATGGTCAGGTGCGTCAGGCAGCACCACCCGGGTCAGCGGCTGGTTGAAGAAAGTCCCAAGGGTCAGTTGCTCCAGGTTGGGAGGAAGCGTACCCATTTCCAAGGGTTGGTTGAACGCAAAGCTGAAGGTGAGGTGGGTCAGGCTGGGAGGAAGCACGCCGGGTGTCAAGGTCTGATTGAATTTCTGACCGAAGTTGAGGTGGGTCAGGTTGGGAGGAAGCACGCCCGGTGCCAGGGGGAGGTTGTACATCGACGGGAAGCTTAGGTGGGTCAGGCTAGGAGGAAGCATACCCGCCTCCAGGGGCTGGTTGAAGTCGGTACCAAAGACCAGGTGGGTCAGGTTCGAAGGCAGGACGCCCGGTGCCAGGGGTTGGTTGAAATACCAGCCGAACGTCAAGTGGGTCAAGTTCTCCGCTTCGACCGACCCGTGGCGCTAGACGTACTTCCTACCAGCCTGGACCACCTGGTCTTCGGACCCCGGTTCAACCAGTTACTGACACCGGGCGCCCTGCCTGCGAACTGGAGACCGAAAGTCAGTTGGGTCAGCTTGGGTGGCAGCGAACCGACGTCCAACGGGTGGTCGAACTCGTCGCCGGTGTGCATACGTCGGACGAGGGGACACAAATCTGGACGATTGAGTACCTCGGGCCCCCACTCCACGCGAGGAACGATGTTGGGGAGAACCATTGTACCCACCGCCCGACTGTACCTCCAGCGCTGCATCAGGTCATCGGTAGTCATGAAGGTGTTGAGGTAGGCGAAGAGACTACTGTCCTCAAGCGGGAAGCTCTTGGTCCGCGTCCTCGCGCGCTTGACCACACGGTTGTCTGGTTGGGTGGAACGCGATCGCATACTCTTCATCTTCAACTGCAGATACAAACGGATGGAGATAAAAAAAAGATGAAGTTGTGGGAGGGAGGGAGAGTTTGAATAATGGAGAATTTGAAGTTCCAAATTCACGACGTCTATAACAAGATCACGTTAATCCAATAACATCACATAATTAAAAATAGTCCCGCCCTTTATCGTTCATCATTCCCTATTGGGACGGCCGTTACTCTCGTATCCGATGGTCATAGTCAACAGTAATACGCTAGTATATATAAGTGCAGTGTACAGAACATCACGCCCTGTACACGTGACACCCATCGTGATAAACGCAACTATCATCCCAAGTGATGCACAGAGTTGGTCACCGATTGAATTCCACCACGAGTTACTGAAGGTTGATTTGGTAATGTATGCGCCACGTATGTCTTTGCACTCGTACAACAAGTGAATGACCGAGGATATTCCGAAGATGGTCCAGAATCCTAAAGATGTATTCCGAATCGAACATGCGATCGAAGCGAAAAGTAGGACCCCACATAGAAAATGGATGAACGACCAGAACGTGAGAAACGATGGCTCGTCGATTGTGTCGTACCGATGGTAAAATTTCATTGTATAGAGAGTAAAGACGAATGCCGCCCACCCATATTTATGTTGCTTGTCCAGCTTTGTACTGTCAAGACATCCGATATGTCCTTCCCACCAAGCTTTTGCGGTACCCTTTGTCTTTTCCTAGAGAAAGTAAATTCCCGACGTGTTGTTTCTCCCTCCACTGTCGTCACTAGCATCAAAATGTTCATAATCATCGCGACGTAGACCACTGCAACAAACAGGAGGTCGAGTTGCATATGCCCGCTGCCTCGTCGGGACCCGAAAAACGTTTCTACGTACTCCAGTCTCTTCGGACTTCTCTCGGGTCACCTGATTACGAACAGTACGCACCAATGATCGGTGCAACAATCGATGGGCTCGTGGGTCTACAAAAGAATGACAACCTCAAGATCAACAGGAACGACGCATGGTCGCGACTACGACGATTACTCTCCTCGTGTGTCCATGGTTTCTCGTCAAGACCGTGATCAGTCAAGGACCGGTGGCCAGGAATTGTAGTTTTATTATGATAAAACGACCCTTTTTGATAACGACACGACTCTATGGCGAGCGTATGCTCTTTGAGACTAATTTGATATTTGTAGTAGACACCACCAGGAAACCAATCGACTCCTCGTCTTTGATGACTCATTGGTCGTCGAGACCAACAATAGTTGATGGGTGATATATGACGTGGATGGTCACCGTCGGTGGTCAAGGGCATGGCGTCACAAATATTCGTCAATCCGTGGCCATCGATTTGTTCGTTTGTAACACAATCACGTGTCGTATATACATGCAAAGAATAAAAGACAGATGCCCAGCACTCGAAAAGCACCAGAGGGGAAGGCGAAATCGAAAGAGAATATGGGTACGACCCAGATGGGAATGGATGGGAAGTACTGGCATTCCAAACCTAATTCAAACGGAACATATACATGGTTCCGTGGTCCCGCCCCAGACAGTATGGAGTTCCGAGACGACATGAACCCCGAGATCCAACAGGTTATGAATACCTATTGGCCAACATCAGTCGACACCTATGAGGACTATATGAAACAGTGTCACCTGACCAAAAATCTCCGGTGTGCCAACGGTCCCGGTCCCGGAGATGAAACGTTCTGTACGAGGGATAAAGGTGGTCGGTGTAAGATCGACCAATCTTACGAACATGCGAAGGAACGAAGAGATGCACTTAAAGATGCACATTTCAGGAAACAGCGGAAATTTCACAACAGACAATACAGTTGATACCATTCACGGATCATGTATACTTTTCGATTAAAATATCAACATCTATCCCCGAAAGGGTTTGACAATAAATAGAGTATGAGATAGATTCAATAAATGGACATCGACTGCCTACGGGATATGGTGCCACATCGGTTCCTGCCCGCCACGAGTGAGAGTCCATCCGACATCTGGGAATTCACGTCAAAGACAGGGTCCGTGTTCTGCAAAGTGTTTTCCGACTCTGATCAACTACACTATGAATCGACAGTCTACGAGTATCTAGACGAAGAAGCGGAAAGACTAGGAAAACAATCTGCGTTCTTTGTTCGACTGGGATGTATACGCAGCGGATCTGGAGAAGATTGTATGCAGTGATGATAACATGCTCTCCTTTGGACGTAACATGATAATAATGCGCGCGTCGTTGCTACGGAACATGGCGGTCATACAGTGTGGAAACCCTTCTGCTCGACCTGCACTGACGGATACTTCTTCTGAACTTAGTGCGGACATGATATCATCTTGTGACATTGGACAGATTGACAAATTCCGGCACGTGCGATACACTATACTCGTGACGCATCGCCCGGAAGGACACGTTCGCGACATGCATGACTTTGTCAAGGATGTCACGGTATCGGATCATGCCAAGGTCCATGTTTTGGTGCAACTGGTCGACGCAATCAATATTATGCATACGCTCGGCATCTCTCACAATGACCAGCATTGGGGTAATATACTCGTGACCGAGAATGATGCGGGTGGGTACAGACCGATCTTGTTTGATTGGGATCGCGCACAGATGACCCACGGTCCACCAAACAGGTACATCAGAAACTTCAGTACCCTGTACAAACCATCATCCTCATTCGCACGGGACTGGTTGACACTCTACTGTGAGATCACGACACATTCGCGATACCTGTCCGTCGACCACATGGCCCTTTATACGGCCTTCTTTTCGACGTTTTCGGTGTTTGACATCTGGATCAACGCAGTACTGAGTGGGAGTTGGTGGACCTTTGCCACCGAACAAGTGTTCCGCCAGTTATCACCACATGTGAATGTACAAACCAAACTACTCCAGACTCTTCTGACCTCCGTCATTCCCGACGACCTTGTCTTTTCACCGGCACTAGTGGATCATGTGGATGCTGACGATGTTCGTAATCTGAACATCGTGACCCGTGTCGTCGACTCATTCATGGAGTGACGTGGTCCAACTTTCCGAGAATGACGTCCGTCGTATATTACAGTCGTCTGGGTCCTGGTGCACCTCTTGTATGCCGGACAAACCGCGTCACTCATCGATCACATCGACGACAAATCCAATTACTATTTTGAGTACGTGGAACAGTTCCAGCGGGTCTGGAACGTCTGATCTTGACCGCGGATGATAACAATGTCCTCGAACATGATGTAATACTTTTATCATTCACATTCTTCCGAGTACCACGGCATGTAGTTGATTGAAGACCGGGGGGGCATGGTATAGATTCGGGTACTTCGTTCCTAAGGGACTGGAAATTATGGAAACGGATGTCTTGGACGTACTACTGGTGGAGAATGCTACCGGTGATATATGGATGTTCAATTGATTCATTGGAATATATATGTACGTCTATAACACTGCGTAACATTTTATTATGACATGATATGACACATAGTCGTACTAGTATTCATTCATGACTTCCTCCACTATCAGAGAGGCACGATGTCTCCATCGTCATCAGAGGAACAAGACAAGTACCGAAGTTTGCGCGTCACGCCGTAAGATTTGGTTCCCTGAATGTAAATGTAACGGAATTCCAAGACGGCCTTGTGCCAGTTCATACCCGGCAACGTTTCCAACGGCACGGTGTCGCCAGTATCACGGTCCACGATCTTGCACCGTCCGTTGATACATTCCTCGGGCTCAATCACCGCCTTGGTGACTCCGGACCACTTCTCATCGCTGTTCGACTTTTTCTTCCTGGCGGACACGAATGTGTTGCAGAGCGTGCGAAGCACCTCGTCGGATGGTGGTGTTGCGTCGGGGTACCATGTGGACCACTTGTTCACGACTAGTGACCCGAGTTCAGTCCGGAGACGTTCAAGATGGTCGTGGTCGTTGTCGTCGTCAACTTGCAGAGCCAGCCGAACTTTCCGGCGTCCGTCGGTTTCCTTGTCGTCGATGCCAAACGAGAGTGGAATCTTGCCCCCGCCAGACAGTTGCACAAGCACGGGGCTCGTCTTGTCGTGCGCTGAGACGAGGGGAACCAGGCTGCACTTGGAGTTTTTCACTATGGCCGAAGTGTGCGTATCCGACATGTGCATGTCGTTGACGAGCATGATTCGATTGGGAACGGCGGTTTTGCGTTTCTTCGTGGGAGATGAAGCAACAGCAGCAGCCCCAGTGGAAGAAGTTGTAGAATCTGAAGACATGGTTCGGTTCGAGCTTGTTTTGTCTGTTGTCGTTCCACCTTCCCGACATCTAGTGAAAATTACGCAGATACTGTGGAAATTGTCATATTTAGAATAGTTTGGTATAGTGTACTATCATACAATGTCAAAACTCGTGAATTTGGGAAGTGAGATGGGTGCCGAGGAGCGATCGGCATTCAATGAGTGGTTGTCAGACTGCCGTCGATTGATGCGACGAACCCGAGGATCCAAGGTGTCCATACACGTTCCTGACCACCGATACGTACCATTTCTACTCGATCTGGCCGACAAAGAGAATGTCCACATCCATATGGTTGGAGTAGTAGGTTGATCCGTGTCAATATAATATCAAACGTAGCCGACACCAAGACTCGTGGGAAAAAGGCTTGTGAACGACAACCGACCATATTTTACCATCGGAATATCCAATGACAGTTACAGCATGAAATTCACACGTCGAGCAGACGAACATGTGTTCATAGTGGGGTTGAATCATCGGGGACGTATAGCAACTGATGACGATTTGCACACGTCTAGTATGTTTTTGTCGGTAAAAGAATTAGTGGAACAGTTGGATATGTTTCGGGATACGAAGTGTCGTGTAACGATTGATTACAGGTGTATTTTTAAACGTTTCGATGTGTTCGACGAGACATTCCGTGTGAACAAAGATCAATGGTTCCGATTGAAGGGATTCAACGGACCGGATCGGGATACGTCAGCCAACGTTTATCCCACAGTATGGGAATTCTCGATCAATCTGCGATCAAAAGTGGACATCCGCTACTGTACAGGGTGTCGGTGAATCTTCAAATAGTATTGCACTGATCAATCGTATTGTATGTTTGTTATTTATATACGTGGAAGCAGAACATTAAAAAATACTCCCATCCGTCCAGCATACGTTCCGGTTGTGTTGAGAGTTATATATGTCGACACTCTATATAAGAAATAAATGTTGGTAGACGAAGTTCTCCGCACATGTCTCGAGAAGGAGTGTCGTATGAGTAGGACAGAAATCGAGAAAGAGTTGGCGAATGTGAGTACCCCAGACCCTGACATACATTAGATTCGGATCCGACTTCAAGCATAAGTTGGGGCCGGGTGTACTACCGCTCCGCCTGGAGCATGTCATATTCGGCTATGACTACGACACATGGTATCTGAACGTTTCATAATTCACGTTGGAACCGTGACTTCGATCGACATGTCTAGAACATTCGGGAAACGTTCAGGAGTCTCGGATCATCAGGACACGCGTGAGACGTCCCGAGTTATAATCGTACATTCTACGTCCATCTTGAACAATCTGGAGCAGTCGGAAGCGACTGGTGTGTCGCTGGTACCGACCATTACCGGCGGTACCCACGACATACGTTTAGAGGATGCCAATATACTGTTTGATACACATGATACGGTCCAACGTGAACCAAATTCACTCATATTCTCCCCACTTTCATCCGAGGGTGGGTGATACAGTGCTGTTCCGTGAAAACTCTCCTTTCCTGACGGACCATGTTACTGGATATCATATTCAGAAGATAGTCAATGGGTATCGTATCATCATAGTGCGACCGGTCTCTTCGGATATATCTACTACCAGTGTCGAAGTCAGTACGAGCACATATACGTTATCACATCCCGGAACGACCGTACAAACCACGTTTATATTTGGTAATGTGCTGATGTCTTCCATCTCGATCGCGGAGGCGGGTGGTGACCCATACATTTACCCAGTGGTTGGTACTCCGATGATGAAGGTCGACAACAGGGCCGCTATATATCGGCTCTATCAAGATGAAGAGTTCGTCCTCAACGGGGAAGTCTGTCAGGCAACCGAATCTATGGTGTTCAACGTACGTGGTCAGTTTCCGATGGACCTCGCGATCCAGCCGATTCGGGATGGGTATTTCTTTAGAAACTTACGGATCTGTCATATACAGGACCCGAGTATATGGACAGCGGTCGATCTCGAGACTAAAAAAGTACATACTTCGAACGGGTATCATGGGATCATAGTGGGATCTCCCCGACTTTCAACGGATTCTGTTGCATATGATAGTATCAACAACGCATATACCACTTCGAGAGTGGTTATTGATATATCATCGGGTTCCACCCGACTGAAAATCAGTTTCTCTAAAAATCGACAGGTTCGAAACGGATTGCGACTGGTTCAGCATGATGCTCTCACGTGGGACGGTTTATTAGCATACAACTACAGACCCAAGTTAATGATTGTTCCCACCCTCTCCTATGTACGACCGATTCGATTTCCACGGAACAAAAAAGGACGTCTGTATCGTCGAAAGGGACTCATGAGTCACGGGGAAACCAACATACATGTTACTCAAATCATCACGTCGTAAAGAAGACGATCGGTTTATGGTTACTAAAAATAAATAGTCACTTCCCAGGTGGTAAAAGACAATTCTGACATCAAGTTTGGATGTCCCATTTAGTATTCGGTGAGTATCACCCATCTCACCCATCTCACCCATCTCACCCATCTCACCCATCTCACCCATCTCACCCATCTCACCCATCTCACCCATCTCACCCA
>Ga0115545_1001623_pt1 | contig 11455 bp, 11 predicted proteins | sample COGITO_mtgs_1003_FD_87188 | JGI IMG/M metagenome (GOLD analysis project Ga0115545, IMG submission 87188) | Pelagic marine microbial communities from North Sea - COGITO_mtgs_100330 | ecosystem: Environmental > Aquatic > Marine > Epipelagic | place: Germany:Helgoland, sampling site Kabeltonne...
ACACTTGGCATTTATCAGCGGCAGGAGCAGGAGCAGATCGTGTGGGCTTTGTAAAAGGAGTACACAATGATGATGCCATTACATTTGCTGCAACTAAGAATACCGGCGGCACGGTTTCAACAGCACTTGACACAGCGCAAACATATGATGCAGATCTTAGTGTTTTGAGTCTTGGTATTCACTGGGACGGTACTGCTATTAAGTTTTATGCCAATAAGGTTGCTACCACAGCAACTCCAGGCGATATGGCATTAGTACATACATACACAACCGCTGCAGGTATACCCGACGATTCTAATATGAGATTATGTTTGCTTGTTGAAACCGGCACAGGTGCAGTAAGCACTGCTCGTATCGAATATATCAAAGGCGCGTATACCAAGTAGACGATAAATACTATACCGCGATTGGAGTTCTTACATGAGAGCAGCAGAATTTATGAGGGCACTAGCCGATGTTATAGATGCATTGGATGGAGAGAACAGTGCTACGACATCTCAAGACGATCAAGAATTATTAGACAATCCAGTAATGATGAGCCCTCATCAGCAGGAGATTGAACTGCAAAAATCTGCGCAAGGCAAATCTAGCCCTGCAATAGAAAAACTATTGCAAAATAATGATATAGGCAAAGAAGATAATACTGGGGCAAGATAATGGCTATTAATGGTGGTCAATTTACCCAAGACTTTCGCACACAATTAAGAAAATACAGTGACGGTACAACTCGTATCGGCGAAGAAGGACGTCTATGGTATAACAATTCAGACCAAACACTTCGCGTAAGTGATGGTGAAACTGAAGGCGGAATTGTTCTCAACAGCGGTGGCGGTGGTGGTAGCAGTGGCGTAACTGTACAAGAAGAAGGTAGTAGTCTTAGCACTAAAGGCACTACGCTGAATTTTGTGGGAACTGGTATTACAGCAACCGGTACAGGTGCAACTAAAACAATTACTGTAGATGCAAGTGCTATTACTGTACAAGATGAAGGCAGTGCCTTAAGCACTGCGGCAACTGTGCTAAACTTTGTTGGAAGTGGTGTAACTGCAAGTGGCACAGGTGCTACTAAAACTATTACTATAAGTGGAGGCGGTGGCAGTGGTGGTGATGTAGCAGATGATACTAGTCCTCAATTAGGCGGCGATTTAGACATTGCTGGTTTTAACATTACTAGTGCAGTAAGTAACCAAAACATCAACATAGTTCCAAACGGAACCGGCAAACTAGTATTAGATGGCGACTTTTTACCTGCTGCAAATATTACATACAATTTGGGTAGTAGTAGTTTTAGATGGAAAGATCTTTTTCTAAGTGGCAATACGATTGACCTAGCAGGAAGCACTATTAGCAGTGACGGCACAGGAACAATTAATATTAGTAGTAATGGTGTTACTCTTCCTAGAAATAGTAAAACAGAGGACGAACGAGCTCTTGCAACGCTAAGTGCTAATAACAGTACTAATCAAGTTGTTGTTGTAACACCGTTTTTCAGTAATGCAGATGGACTAGTAACTAAAAATGCAGAATTTGAATTTAACGCAACTGTGGATAATCAACCTGTGTTCACAGGCACTGCAACCTTTACACTAGCAAATGGCGATAGTTTTGCTGAGAGTAGCATAGTACTGTTCCAACTTTAACTGATAAATATTGCTATGGCAAGCAAGATTCCACTAAGAGCAGTATTTAATGCAAGTAATGTAGCAACCGGACTAGCAGAATTTCAGTCCGGTGATTTTATTCCCCTCACACATGGCGGCATTGGTGCCGCACTTAGCATAGGTTCTGCAGGGCAAGTCCTTAAAGTCAATTCAGGTGCAAGCGCACTAGAGTTTGGTAATGTAGAGGCAGTTCTTAACATAGATGGCATGACAGACGGCACTGGTATTACTATTGTTGATGGTGATCTGTTAGCAATAAGTGACGGTGGCACTGAAAAGAGAGTTACTGCTAGTCAACTTAAATCCTACATTGGCGGTTATGATGGTGACATCACAACTATAGACATAGACGGCGGTTCTGACATAGGCGAAGCACTAGCAGATGCTGATCTCTTTATTGTTGATAATGGAGCAGGTGGCACAAACCGTAAAATGGCGGCGTCTAGAATAAAGACGTATATTGCAGATGTAACACTGACAACCGCTGCACAAACAAACATTACTTCAGTAGGTACATTAACAGGATTAACTATTGCAGATGGTGGAAATATTGGTTCTGCAAGTGACACAGATTCACTTAGTATTGATGCATCTGGTAATGTTACTGCTTCTCAAAATTTAACAGTCACAGGCAATCTCACAGTCAACGGCACAACTACTACAATTGCAACGACTAACACAGTAATATCTGATAATCTAATAGAATTAAACAACGGCGCAAGTTCAAATGCAAACGATAGTGGCATTGTAATTGAACGCGGAAGCACTGGCGATAATGCTATTATAATGTGGGACGAAAGTGCAGATCAGTTTGTAGTTGCAACCACAACTGCAACAGGTACAAGCACAGGAAACATATCACATACTAAAGCAAACTTTGAAGCAGCGGAAATAAAAGCAAGCAGTGCAGTAATTACCTCAACGGGCATAGGCACTTTGCTTACAGTAACAGGCACTGATGATGGAGCAAGCGCAGGACCTGAAATTGTAATTAAAAGAAATAGCAGTTCACCAGCAGACAGTGATTCACTAGGTGGACTAGTATTTAAAGGTGAAAATGACGCAGATCAAGCAGTAACCTATGCTAAAATACAGGCTAATGCACTAGATGTTAGTGATGGTACAGAAGATGGACAAATAGACTTTAAGGTAATGACTAATGGTTCTGCTGGTACAATAGCAACATTAGATAGCACAGGACTATATCTTAACACAGGTGCAGACATTATCTTTGAAGGTGATGGACAAGATGCACATGAGGCAACACTTACAATTGCAGATGGTTTAAGTGGTGATGTCACAGTAACTTTACCTAATGCAACAGACACACTAGTCGGCAAAGCAACTACAGACACACTTACTAATAAAACACTAACAAGTCCTGTATTGAATACAGGAGTTTCTGGCACTGCAATTAAAGACGAAGATACCATGTCGTCTAACAGTGCAACTCATCTAGCAACTCAACAATCAATTAAAGCATATGTTGATACTGAAATAGGCAACATTAGTCAAACAAGTATAACACAAGGCAACAGCAATGTTACTGTGGCAGACAGTGGCACAGGTAATGTAACTTTAGAAGTTGATGGCACAGACAGAATAACAACAGTTGCCGCAACTACAACCACAGCAACAGGACACAGTATTGTGCTTGGTGCAGCAAGCAATAGTGCTGCTGGTCAAATTAAGTTCTTAGAAGGAACTGATAATGGTACCAATGGAGTTACGCTACAAGGCCCTGCTAGTACTGCTGATGTTACAATTACATTACCAGCCGCAGCAGACACATTAGTAGGCAAAGCAACTACAGATACACTAACAAATAAATCTATTGATCTTGCAAATAACACACTCACAGGTTCACTTGCAGAATTTAATAGTGCATTACAATCAGAAAGTTTTGTTTCATTAACAGGTAGTGAAACATTAACGAATAAAACTTTAACCACACCAACATTGACTACACCTATAGCAAACGCTGGCATTCAACTTAAGAATGGTGCTACAAGCGCAGGTTTTTTAGAATTTTTTGAGGATACCGATAACGGTTCAAATAAAGTTACACTTATAGGTCCTGCAAGTACTGCAGATGTAACTATAACATTGCCAGCAGTAGCAGGCACAGTAATTACAACAGCAAACAGTGACGCTGCAACTACAACTACGAGTACAAGTGATGTAGACTTTGTACTTGTAGATGATGGCGGTGTAATGAAAAAAATCACTACCGCAAACTTAGGAATTACGGGGGACTCAGGTTATACAAATAGTAGTTTCTTTGATATACCCGGAAGTCTTGCAAACTTTGATGCGGCTAAGGCTACATTATCTAGTGGTCTTAATACAGGAAGTGCAGAAAGTGGACTTACTGAAAATGCGTTAGATGCTTTTGGAATAAAATTAGCAGACTTTGATGCATATGATTTTAATGAACCAAAGTTTGATCTTAAAACACATGACTTAGGTAGCGGAGAGGATCACGTAGGCGCATAAATAGTGTAACGTGTTAGGGAGTATAGAATGCCATCAGTATTACAATTAAGACGAGGAACAACTGCACAAAACAATGCGTTTACAGGTGCGATTGGTGAACTCAGTTATGATACTCAAGTAGATACAATTAGAGTACATGATGGTAGTACTGCTGGCGGCTTTGCATTGAGTACAGATGCAGGCACAGCCACACTTACTAATAAGACCCTTACTAGTCCTATTATCAACACAGGAACTTTTGGAACTTCTATTCTTCCTGTGAGTGCTGACGGGACAACACTAGGTTCTGCTGCAAAAGAATTTTCAGATTTATTTCTTGCAGATGGTGGTACAATACAACTTGGCAATGACCAAGATGTAACAATTACGCATGTTGCAGACACAGGTATTCTACTTAATGGTTCAAGTAAAATACAGTTTACTAATGCTGCAGAAAGTATCCATTCAGACGGATCTAAACTTATTCTTACATCTAATAGTGTAGCGTTTAGTCTACCAACTGCAGACGGTACTGCAGGACAAGCAATGGTTACAGATGCAAGTGGTAACTTATCATTTGCGGCAGCAGGCGCAACAATTAGTGCTGATACTAGTACAAACACTGATTTCTTACTTTACTTTGCAGCCACAACTAGTGGCGCTTTGACTGCAGTAAAACAAGACAGTGGATTAACTTACAATCCAAGTACTGGCATTATTAAAACTGCAGGTCTTATAGTTGCAGACGCTGGAACTATTGGTTCTGCCAGTGATACTAATGCGATAGCAATTGGTGCAGACGGTGATGTTACACTTACACAAGATCTAGAACTACAACATGACGGTGCTACAATTAGTTTTGGCGCCAATGATGATGTTGTTCTTACTCATGTAGCAGATGCAGGACTAACACTAAGCGTTCCAGCAACCGCAGATAATAGTTTCCCAACATTTAATCTAAGTGCAGGCGATAATGATATTGCTATAAATGACGTACTGGGAGAAATTAGTTTTCAGGCACCTGCAGAAGGTGCTGGTCAAGATGCTATATTAGTAGCAGCAGGTATTGCTGCGGTGTCAGAAGGCGACTTTTCTACATCTAATAATGCAACTAAACTAGTGTTTAAAACAGCAGCCAGTGCAACCGCAGCGGAAACAGCCGCGCTTAGTAGCATTGGAGACTTTACTGTAGCAGGTGATTTAGTAATTAAAGATGGTGGACTTATTGGAAGTGCCAGTGACTTAGATGCTATTGCGATAGCAAGTAATGGTGTTGTTACTTTTAGCCAAGCAATAACTGGTCAGGCATCAAGCGCATTATACGCTGACTTGGCTGAGATGTATGACAGTGATGAAACTATCCCAGAAGGCACAGTTGTTATGTTTGCTGGTGAAGGCAAACTAAAAGCATGTGATGTAGCAGCATGTTCTAAAGTAGCAGGCATTGTTAGTACTGATCCAGCATATCTAATGAACAGTTCGCAGGAAGGTGTTGCACTTGCACTAGCAGGGCGTGTACCTTGTAAAGTCATAGGGCCTGTAGAAGCAGGTGATATGATGATTAGTGCTGGTAACGGTATGGCAAAAGCGTTTGATGCAGACGTTGGATCTCCAGCATTGGGAACTGTTATAGGCAAAGCAATTGAAGATCACGTTGCTGATGAAAATACTTCAGGTGTTATTGAAGTATTAGCAATGATGATGTAATCAATTACACATTAAATCTTCTATAGTTTTAATTTTAGTTATAATTTCATCAATCTGAAAAGTAGTAAACACCCCAGGATGTAGTGGTTTGGGCCAACTATCTAGTTTGCTCCAAGCATATCCTTTGTGTTCATCGTTGAGTTTAGGTACAAATTCTTCTTCTACAACACAAACGTATGTGCTATATGAAAAATTATTTTTACTATTTGTAAATTTTTCTACTGGAACAGTTTTAAGGACAAGTGGTATAAAACCTATTTCTTCTTGTATCTCACGCTGTAGTGCGCTATATTCTGTTTCTTTTTTTTCAACTTTTCCCCCAACAAACGCCCACATGCTATTATACCGCGCTCCATTACGCAGTACAAACATATATCTACTAGTAGATTTACTTAAAAATAAGGCTCCAACACTTGCGTTAGATAACAAGACTCCAGTCGCCTGCTCGATATTCGCCTTCATAGGATTTAACCCATTCGCTTCCTGTATACTTGTATTGTATACTAGTGTTACTATTTGTCAGATAATGAACACCTTGTTCTGAACTACTATCAAATGCTACTTGCCAGTCATTGCCATTGTATTCAATAATATCATTTGCTTCTGCTACCAAACTACCCCAAGCATCAGGACCATCTGTGTTACTTGCATTGCCTATAGCATTGAGTATAAGGTAGCGTTGACCTTGTGCTGCCGTTGCAAGTCCTGCATCAGGTGCATTGCGAAGAGGATTGATAATTTTTGTAATTGCAGGTAGATCGTTTGTTGGTATTGTATCACTTTGTACAGTAAATAGTAACCTATGTGGATCACTTGGATGGAAAGCCACAGTGCCAATTATTTCTGCACTACCGCCTGTTTCCAAACGTATTTGACTAAGTCCAGGTTGCAATTCTCCATATTGATTAACAAGTGCAGCCCAACTAATATCATCTGTACCTACTTTTGTTGGAGGATCATTTAGTGGTGTATAGTCAACTTTGTTTGTGGTTGTTTCGCTACGATCCAATATTTGTATTGTGTTACCCAATACAATTATACCAAAGTTCATCGGTGTAAATTTCATACGCTCACCTAGTAGTATTTGTCCATCAATAACACCATCTGCAATGCCTCCTTGATCGTCATAGATACTTGCAACAATCTTGTTAATGACACCAAGTTTCTTAACTTTAGCAGGCGCACTAAGATAGATAGGAACTGTAAACTGTAGTGTTGCAATATCAATTTGTTCATCAACTCCAACTGGAACACTCCTACTACTAAATTGTACATTTGCAAGTTCAATATAACTTAAACTTGTCCAGTCCAAATAGTTGTCTGTGCTTTGTATTTCAAGTGCAGGATTGAACAAAACAAGTATTTGTTCCAGCAATTGTAGTTTTTGGTTAGTATTACTAGTCCAAATATCTACATTCATTTGTAGTGTATAGGGTACAGGCATCATGCGTTCTATTGTAAATGCATTGCCCTGTTGTGTAGTATATTCGTTTGTGTTAGGATCAAATTTGCGCATACGAATATGTTTTTTGTCTATAAAACTAGGATCCTGTCTACGTTCTGGATTATACTCTAAACCACCTATATAGCAACTAATCATAGGAGTAGGTATAATTTTGTTCTCACTGTTTTCACGAATAATACTACTAACCATACGAGTACTATCACCGTATTTGACTGGTACAGTTGTAAGTGTAGTATTACCTGCACGATCCTTGCCATACTCAACCTGAAAGTTACTAAATGCACGAATAAACTGCAATAGAAAACGTCTTATTTGTTCATCGTAAAAAAATTGCTGTGGCATTAATCTTCTCTAGGTTTAAGTGCATCACTTAGTGACTGTCTACTTGTTGCAGTAGTATTATCATCTGCAGTAAACGTGCTTGTGTTATTGATAAATCCGTCTCTCTGTGTATTTCCTGTGCCTGGTGTAAGTTTACTGCGTACATCATCTTCTACTTTAATCCAACGTGATCCGCTGTATCTAAACAATCTATTAGGTAAAAAGTCTAAGCGTAGTATATAATCACCTTCTTGACTGTCACTCGGAAAACTTGTTCCCATACTAATTGGTTCACCATTTGGTGCTAGACCATCGCCTACTAGATAACCACTATAAGCGTTAGCATTTTGTGGTGTAATACGTCTTGCATCTGCAGTTGCGTCTGTGTTATCTGCATTAAGGGCTGTATTATCTGCATTAACTCCCTTGGACTCAAGAGGGTTACCTGTTGGATCTGTAGGTACAATATAGTACTGACTTGTGTCGTAACCGCTTTCAGGCACTTCCTTTTCAGCGGCAGCAACAACTTTATTTGTTATCTCTAGTTCTTTGTTATAGGTACTTAGCAAGTCACGAAGTGTACTTTCGGTTGGATTTCCGTCTGCATCTTCTTGTATTATGTTAAGTATATCATTGTATTCTTGTGCATCTACCAGTGGTGTACACTTAATACGCCACAGGTGTCCCCACCAAGTTGGACTAAATCCCTCACTTGGGCGACTTCCTTCTTGCACTACATAGTAGCGTTTTAGACTAAGTTCTACACTTTCATCCAATGCTGCAAAGTCTGTTAGATGTGGCAATTCAATTACATCACCACTCATAAGTTTGCGTCCTAGATTGTTGACCATATCATTTTCGTGGAACGTTATAAAAAGTGTATCATTAGCAAGGAACAATCCAAACTGTGATAAGTCAAAGTCTGTATCACTTACGCTATATATGCCACGAAGATTGTACACATCCTGGTCATATATTCTATCTCTATTTTCTAAAAATAAAAAATCCTGTATTCCTAGTGGATCAGGTGTGCTTTGATTTGGTTGACTTGGATCACTTCCGCCTTGACTAGCAATACCTAGATACTTGTGTACATTTACACCAGTGCCACCTATAGTAAACATTTCTTTCATTCTTCTGTCGAAGAAACGATAATCGTTGGTGTGAGCACCATCTTTCCATAAACTTATTCTTGGCATGCCTATTCCTTGTTGCTCAGTATTTATCGCTTATAAATAACCTCAATGAAACTAGACCTACACGGACATGATGTACACACTGCATGGCGAATATTTAACAGTCGTTTAACAGATGCGTACTACGAAAAGCAAAGTACTGTTATAGTTATTACTGGGCAGGGTGCTATTATGCACGAGTTTCAAACATGGTGTGGTCAACATCCATACATAAAAAGTTGGACAAATGCGCCACATAATCCAGGAAGTTACAAAATATCTCTCAAAAAAGGTTGACACATTCTCAAAAGGTGCTATATTAATATAGTAAGTTGATGTTGAGGAGAGATACATTATGGTTAGTAACACAAAGTTTAAAGATTTCGTTGTAGCACTTAGCGCAGAAGATCAGCAAACAGTTGTTGATAGACAGTTGCGCTTGCTTCCTGCATTTATTATGCAAGAAGTTGCTACTACTAATAATGCTAAAGTCATTCGCAAGTTAGAGAGCCGCTTGAAGCAGGTTCGCTTGATGTTGTCCTCTATCATTGCTAACGGAAAGGTTGTGTAATGAACGAAATATTAAATGATATTGAAACACTTACTATTGTAAGAAATGCAGTAAGTACAGGTGTTGAAAAAGAAAAAACAATCGAGTTATTGGACAAAGTGATACGACTTAAATCACTTGAGATAACTAACTTTGAAGCACAAATGGAAATGGAGTTTATGAACGATGGCATTAACCGCTCTTAAAGGTAAACCAGTCAAGCGTAAAAAAGCAGCCAAGGCTCGCCGTAAAACTACTGGCGCCGGCGCCGCCCCTCTGGACAACTACAAAGTTGCCAAGGACTTCTTTCACTTTGATGTAGATAAGAAGGAATATGTGCCTATTATCAGACAGTATGTAAAAAAGTTTTACGATAAAAAGACTGCAACATACATTCTGAAAAATAGTGATGCTAGTATGGCATTTAGTCATATTGCTTGTTACTGTCATTACATGAATAATGATAAGGCAGATCAAATTCCTGAGGACAGTCACAATTGGATGTCAGGTAGATTTGGTGCTCTTGCAGAAAAAGGTGAGTCTATTGTTGAAGAAGTCAAAGCAGTAGAAGCAACAAAGCCTAAGAACGTTTACGTTCCTAGCATCCAAGAGCGTATCAAGGAAGCAAGTGGCAACATTATTGCTGAGATTGAGGAAGTAGTTGACGACTTTATTGACAACCCTAATACCTTTAAGGGACTTGATCCTGTTAAACTGTTCCGTAAACTAAATGTGAATCAAGCACATGCTAGGCATATCCGTGCTTTTTATGAAGGTGCTTATGCAGAGTATGCTATGCTACAGCAACCTGCTCGTGAACAAGAAGAAGATTTGCGAGAAGCATATGCACACTTGGACAAAGCGGCAGTGAAACGTGCAGTGACACTGTTTGGTGGCATCCTAGGGGCGTGTGATCTTATTACAGCAGAAAGCAAAGCAACTCGTAAAACTAGATCACCCAAGCCTAAGAGTGCTGACAAGTTGGTTGCAAAAATGAAGTATTGTAAAACCGACGAAAAGTATAAAGTAGCAAGTATTAATCCAGCGGATGTAATAGATGCTACGGAAGTTTGGGTGTTTAATGTTAAGACACGCAAGATCGGTAAGTATGTTGCAGAACCACATGCTACACTGCAAGTTAAAGGTACTACGCTTCAGTTTTTTGATGTAAAGCAAAGTATTGCAAAAACACTGCGTAAGCCAGAGCAACAACTAACAGACTTTAACAAGAGTGGCAAAGTCCAATTACGCAAGTTCTTAGACAATATCAAGGGCGTAGAAACAAAAATGAACGGACGCTTTAATGCTGATACTGTGATCCTTAAAGCAGTAAAGTAATAAATAGTGTGTAAGAACAAGGATACACTATGACAACACTAGCATCACTAAGAGCAGACACAACTGATTACATTCGCTATCGCTTAGGCGATGGTATGGTTGATGTTGAGTTAGATCCGGAACACTATGACAATAGTATAGACAAGGCAGTAAAACGTTTTCGTCAGCGTAGTCAAAATGCATATGAAAGTTCATATGTATTTTTAAGTGTTGTAAAAGAACAACAAGAATATACACTACCGGATGAGATTGAAGAAGTTCGTCAAGTATATAGACGTAGTGTTGGTAGTGGCAGTAGCGATACTGGTACACAGTTCGAACCATTTGAGGCAGCATTTCAGAACACTTACTTGCTACAAAGTGGACGCATTGGCGGTATGGCAACATATGAAATGTACTATCAGTATCAAGAACTAAGTGCTAGACTGTTTGGTGGCTTTATTAACTTTGAGTTTAATCCTGTTACTAAAAAGATTACATTGCTCAGAAAGTTTAGTGCAAGCGGTGAACAGATTGTGTTATGGACTTACAACCTGCGTCCAGAAAGCAGACTGCTACAAGACAGACACGCTGGTCCCTGGATCCAAGACTATGCACTAGCACTTGCAAAGTATACACTAGGCGAAGCACGTTCAAAGTTTAGTACTATTGCAGGACCGCAGGGCGGCACAAGTCTAAACGGTGATGCACTTAAAGCAGAAGCACAAGTTGAAATAGACAAACTCGATGAAGAACTACGCAACTATGTTGATGGTAGTGACCC
>Ga0115545_1001627_pt1 | contig 11422 bp, 7 predicted proteins | sample COGITO_mtgs_1003_FD_87188 | JGI IMG/M metagenome (GOLD analysis project Ga0115545, IMG submission 87188) | Pelagic marine microbial communities from North Sea - COGITO_mtgs_100330 | ecosystem: Environmental > Aquatic > Marine > Epipelagic | place: Germany:Helgoland, sampling site Kabeltonne...
CAATAGGATGGGCAAAAAGGAATTGGGAGAGATTCAATGGTGACAGTAACTAGAAGAATGATCCAATTAGTGGACTGTCCAACATGTGGGGCAAAGTCTGAAGAAAGCTGTGGTCATAGAAAAAATAAAATGATTAGCCATCATGAAAGAATGCACGATGCTCAATTACTTTACAACAATCCACATCAGTGGAGTTTAAATAAAAGCATAGAAGAAATCTCTGAAAGATATCGGGAAAGAGTTGCCAGAGGAGAACGTGAAAAAATAACAATAGAAGAAATGTTAAAACGCAATGAGTGAGATATGACAATGCATCAATCAAATGAATTATTGAAACTTAATCAGGTTCTTCAGTTAATTCCTGTGTCAAGAAGTACATGGTTGAGGGGAATAGATGACGGTATTTACCCAAAGCCTGTTAAGATAAGTCCTCGTTTAAATGTATGGCGTAAAGAAGATATCGAGCATTTTATACAGAATTTAAAACCCAATGAGTGAAAGATGACATCTCCAAATTTAAGAAAGCTAAGTGAACCCTGCCGTAAGTGTGGGGCTGTAGGTGGAGAATACTGCAAGCACTGTAGTGGTAAGAAAAAGGAAGATAAAGATGAACGAGATTAGAGATGCAGCCATGAACTTTGAGGCGGTAAAGGTATCGATGTCGCAGGACAGGAACGGTATTATACTACGTCTTAATGTTCACCCTAATGATTGCCCACAAGAACTACACACTGATTGGGTAGGCACAAGATATGTTGTGGCAATGGTTAGACTGAATGATCAGGACGAACCAGAGACAAGAGAGGATCATCAGTATATTGAAAGGCTGATAGCATCCGCAGGTTTACTGTGCCGTAATATAGATTTTGGAAAGTATATGAATGATGCAGGTCACATAGATGAACATGATCCAGTAAAGGTTGAAGAGGCAGTTACGAACAGCATAAGGAAGCACTGCAATATAAAGTCTAGATCAGAGTTTAGAAGTGACCCAGAAGCTCGTAAGAAATTTGAACAACTTAGAGAGGACTTTAAGACATGGAAGAAAAACTAATTGATTTGAATGAGGTTGCTCGAATGATGTCGATGCACCCCAAGTCTGCAAGAAAGATAATTAAGAAAGAAGATAACTTCCCAGACCCAATAGTGTTTAGTGAGAGGGTCAAGCGATGGAAGTATTCATCAGTAATTAAGTGGATAGAAAGTAAAGATGAAGCCAACGTATGAGAACTCTGGTGATGAGGTTAACGAAAGACAGCTTGCCTCATTGCTAGAGAGTAAATGGCAATGTCAGATGCAGCGACAGATGAAGTACGCACAGTTTGATTACGTTGCGCTGCGAGGGAAAAAGATACAGGCGTTTGTAGAGATGCGTCACCGTGGTGTGGAGCACAATAAATACCCCACATGTTTTATATCTTTAACTAAATTACTTATGGCACAGAACTTAAAGAATGTTTGTAATGTGCCGTGTTTGTTTGTCGTTCAGTGGACTGATGCCACTGGGTACTGCAACCTAGATATGCAATGCGAGATTGAGTATAGCAGTGAAGGTTGGAATAGGCGGAACGATCCATCAGATATAGAAGCAATCGGACTAATACCAATAGACAGATTTAAAATGTTCAATTGAACTATCTGTAATCTTTCATGAACTCATTGCCACGAGAGTAAAGCATCTGCTTCTTTTCATCTAACCTATCTAAGATCAATTGCTTTTGTGCATCTGGCATATTTACATTATCACGAACAGCATTTTGTTGGCGCGATATTTTTTTGATAGCATTGTTTATTGCTTTAATACGAGGGATTAATCTAAACTCTTCCTCGTATTTTCCTCTAGCTCTTATAAGCCTGTCTCTATCCCCTGCATCTTGTGCTGCTTTTATCTCTGCTGCAACGCGAAGAACCTTGTCTCTTTTTTCTACAAAGATACCAATGTTTTCTCTGTCAGAAACAGTGCCGTATAACTTCCTTGCAAAGGGAATTTCTCTTGCTAGGTCTTGAGAAAATCCTTCAGCGTAAGCTGTGGTAGGAACGTCCACAAATGTTCTCTTTGTAAATCTCCCAATACCACCAGTTAAAAACTCAAACCAGTAATCCATAATCTCTGGATTCCAGTCTACAAAACCAGAGATCTCGCTCGTACCACCAGTTAAAGAGTTTAAGTTTTCTGCAATCCATTTAGACGATGGGCTGACATTATTAAAATATCTTTGACTATCAGGAGAGTCATCACCAGGGTACGCCTGTTTATATACTGGCACACCTGCGTAATTTTCATTCCTCATGATCTCTACAAAAGGATCGAATGCAGTTGGCACAGCAAAGTTAAATAGATTTTCTGTTCCACCTATTGGATTAAGAGCATCTACCGCAGTCATCACCATGCTAAGACCGCCCTCTGATGCAGAGTATTCACCTCTCATAGTTCTACCCAATGATCGACCTGCATTGACCGCTGCGTTTAATCCATAGGGCATGGGTATTGCTAGGTAATCTCTACCTGCACCAAGGTCACCTAGTGGTAAAACTAAATTATGTTCTAGAATATAATCTGGTATTTTATCATATATTAATATGCCATCTTCATCTTCTTCTGAAACAAGAGAGTTAATAAAGTCTTGAAATAAACCTGCGCCTACAAGACCAACCCATATGGCTTGTACTTTTTTAGATCTTAGTAGCGCATTAAAAAGTGCAAATGAACCTTGGATAGATGCGTTGTAAAACAGATACCAAGAGTTCATGAATGTTTTTGCTTCACCACCCTTACCAAAGTTTACCGTTACATTCCTAGCCGCTTGAGCTGCTCGCGCCCCTGAGAAACCTTGCTTCTTTAAATTGTGATATGTGGTAACACGAATAGCATTCTCGATTACAGTGTTGTAATTTTCTAGTAAAGTTAGGATTGAACCTGCACCCTTACCGACAAAACTATTCTTTACCTTGTTGAACTTACCTCGAACACCATCCTCTTGGATGTCTCCTAATATTTTATTAATGCTTTCAACTTGGTCAGCAATACTGGTCATGGGGTTTGCAGAGTTCTGACCACCGTCACGAACAAATTCTCTATAGATCTGAGACCACTCACTGCTCTCATCTCCGTTTACAATGGCACGTTTAATTCCTACGAATGCTTTCCTGTAGTCCTTAGACATAGCTCCAACCATGCCTTTGGCATCAAACTGTTGGACATTCACACCTGCTGTTTGCAAGTCACGAACCAAGTTAGTTATCATAAACTCTGGGTTGTAAGATGTGTTTATGTTTGACAGGTATCTATTTAACTTACCCATAGCACGGTTGATTGTGTCAAGACTACTAGATCCAGTGCCGTCTGAACCTTTCAGTGATCTACCTAATCTTTTATCTGCCAACTCAACATAAACATCTTTGCCGTTTACCTTAGCCACAAATATATTATCATTATTTGCTGCAAATCTATCTATAATTTCAACCACGTTTCCAGAGGAACTCAACGCTCTTTCTGTTGGCATCTTATCAAGGATACGTCCATACCCACGAGTCTCGTTTGGTTTGCTTTCCAGTAATCCAATGAAAGCTTGACCCACTTTGTTTCTCTCGCCTCTGATAACTGCGTTCTGATTTTGATCTAACACAGTTGCGAGTATGTCGGTTGCATAATCATATCTACCAAGAGCACGTCTATCTTCTCTACCCCTAACACCAAAAGGACTTCCACTTTTAGGTCTGGTAAAACTCATGTCATTATCTGTTGGATCTTCTTTGCCACGCAAAGGAACATAGTTATCAAAGTTTTTATCTTGCCGTAAGTCTTCAGGAATTAACCCGTAGTCTGCGCGGGAATCGTTCGTGTTTTTTATTATATCTCTTATTCCAGATTGCATTCTCTGTAATCTTGCAGCGTTATCTGGATCAATGGTTGCAACCCAAGCGAGTATAGCATCAGCCTCTGCATCAGACATTCCAGAACCTGAGTCATTACTTGGGTCTCTTGTTCTTATGAATGCATTTCTTTCTTTAGCGTGGGTAGCATAAATAACTGCGTCACCTACAGCCTGTTTCTTACTTCCATAAGATGACAGTGCTTGCTTTACAAATCCGTTTCCATTTTCAGATGCCGCATCAGATAAACCCTCAAGCCTATCAATACTATCTTGGGATATACTTAATTCTTTTATGGCATCAACTGGAGCGGCATATAGATCTTGTCTTGCTCTTAACTCTTCGGGAACTTTACCATGATAAAGCTCTTCTGCTAGATAAGCGTCAAAAGCATCTGGTATTTCTACATTATTCTGCTGAAGCTCTTGATACATACGACCCACAGAAATAAAGTCATCTTGAAATTTATTTATAATTTTATCAGCTATGTCTTGGGACTTGGTTTGTGGAATAAAATATCCTAATTTTCTTGCTATGAAATCAGAAGCTTTGGCATAGCTTAGGTCATATTTCTTTTGCTCTATCTGAACAGGAAGAGAACTAAGCATTGTAGATTTTCTGTATGGATGTGTATTAGCTACAGTCTTACGAGCTTTCTTTTCCATTATAGGGAAGAATGTTTTTACATAATAAAAGTTTGGTTGAAGAGTTGATACTTCTTTGCCTCTGGTTGAAACATTACTTCCTCTTTCTAACACAAGCCTAAGAGGTGGACTTCCGTTAGTAATATTCTTGCGCCACTCAAGGACAAGCTTGTTTTGATTTTGATATGAGATTACATCTTCGCCATCTTGAAATTTTTGTGCTTTCCATCTTCTCATAAGATCTCTTATCGCCTCTTCTACTCTATTGTACTTAGAGTTCATGAAAAGATCTTTGTCATGATTTCTTTGCTGTATGTGAACTAAACCATGACCATCTTGGATGCCGTTGGAGTGATTGTTTTGAAGACCTGTGGGGAGAACAACAAGACGTTCTGTTCCGCCCTCAAGTATCTTACCATAAACAGGGCTGTCAGGATTTCCTTTTTCGGAGCTTCTTACAGGAGCCACCTCAAGCATGTAGCTTTTTCTGTAGTCAGCAGAAGTTGGCTCAACCTCTGGATCAAAAACTGCAAACCTAGATGGATATCTTTGTGGAGGAAGATTTTGATTTACATCTAATGTTTCAATCTCTGCTTTTTGTTCTGGCGTTAGTTCACTTTGTACTGAGCCAGAGTAGTCTTCTAGTTCAAGTTCTCTTGGGGAGAAGAAGTTTCGTTCTCCTGTTGTCTCTTGTATTGTATCAATCTCTCTGCCAATTTCTGAATCTCTTTCGAGTTCAAGTTTGACACCACTGAGCCGTCCTCGCTCTGCTTCGGGGAGTGTGGCTTCGATTTTGCCATCTGAAATACCTTTCTTTTTTAGGATTGCAATAGCACCATCAGCGTAGTCGTTGTCATCACCACGACCTTTACGGACACCACCTGCTGCAAAAATTCTTTTCTCTGCGTACCACATCAATGCTTGGAAATCTGCGTTAGAAATATCCACACCAAGCTGATTGCTCTGTTTTAATATTTCACGAGCACGATTAGCGGTTGCTCTCATAGCCGCTCTGTCTGACGCACTTCTTGGATCTTCTTGCAGTGACTCGACTAATTTGTTTGCTAAGTTTTTACCTGCTTTTGCTAGAGGAGTTGACTCAGGTCTGGCTTCTTGAGCTATCTTCTTTACTGTTGCAGCATCCTTGCCAGTGACAGTAGCACCAGAAATATTAAAATCATACTGATCTGACAAATCATTTAGCTTGTCGTTGTATGCTTTGTTGTAAAAACTTTTATCCCATGTGATCATTATCTGAGGAGCTAAAAGTTCAATATCACTTTTTTCTAAAGTGGTTACCCCAAGATCATCTAGAACAGTAGCCAGTAGATCTTGATCCATTTCAGATAACTGTTCTGGATTTGATACTAAATTAAAAAGAGTGTCCTTGTTTTTTTGAACTAACTCTTCGTTGTAATGGACTATTGGTTTGCCAGTAATTCTATTTGCAAATCGCATCCACCAACGATCCATAGTTAAAGGATCGAAGTTCCCGCGCAAGTTCTGGTAAAAACCATTGCCTATCTTAGGCCCGATCACATAAGCAACACCTACCATTTGATCTGCTTTTTCTTTGCCATCAATCTTAAATGGTAGGTCTTTTACTCTATCAACACCAAAGACTTCGGTCATTAAAGATGCAAGTTCTCCCTTTGGTAATTGAGTAGTAAGCAATTCATTAATTTGATTTGAGTCATACCCTAAATTAGTGAGGGCGTTCCAGAACTCCCACGCCTTGATCATGGATTGACCCTGCTTGCCAGAGGAAGACAATGGGAACTTTCCGTCTTGGCTGTTCTTCCATGCATCATACTGACGAGCAGCAAGTAGATAGTTGTCTATAACTGATAAGCCATTTGATGTGACGGCAGTAGCATAATCAAATGCATGTTCTGATGCAGGACTATAGAGAGGGTTGTCTGTGCCATCAGGACGTGTAGGTGAAACCTCTGGGTAAACTGGGAACAAGGTTTGTTTTGCAAGCTTGAGCGTTGTGTCATACCAACCAAGGGCATCACTGCTTGATAGTAAAGCTGCCTCCGCTTCAGCAGCCATGATACGAGCCACAGATTCACGATCTTCTGCTGAGTTTATAAGATCATATTCAGGAGCGCCCCTGAACTCTAGTAGTTTGTTAGCAAAGCTGACTAATGTTTCTGAACCTTCTTTGCTTTTAAACTTGGGCTGACCAGTGTTAGGATCTAAGTAGTCTAAGATACTTGCAGCACGTTGCTCTGGTGTAAGTGGAAGAGTTAAACGAGACTGTCTAAACCCTTCTACTCCTCCAGTAAGCTGTTCTCTTTCGAGGGTGTTACGTTTATTCCTTGCTTCTTCAAAGCGGCGACCAACCTCTGCAAGGTTTCTTTGGTATCCGATTGCGGCGTCACTTCTGTAAGCACCACTTTGCTTGAGTCCTTCGATTCCTTCATTTGTTCTAATCTCCTCAAAGTTATTCAAATTAAATATGGCTAGTTGATCCGCTGCTTCAGCTATATACAAAGCCTCTTCTGCGGTAGGAACAATCAAAGTGTTATCTAAAAAGTATTGCTTTGACTCTCCATCGAACCACCCACCAAGATACACTGGTCTGTTTATTGACCTAGAAATATCTTTATTATCCTCTATATAACCTAATAGTACCTCCTCTGGCAAGGTCTCTCCGACAATTATTTCTGCCTGTTTCAATGGTGCAACAACAAACCCACCTGACACAGGTTCTAACGTGATTGGATCTACGGTAAATCCATCTGGATTGTCTTTGATAAATCCCTGCAAAGATGGCACTGAGGATGAGCGAGATAGGCGTGATGCTTTGGCAGGTGTCTCGACTGCATCAGCATCCTTGTCTACTTTAATTGATTCCTCTGGTAGAGGTGTTCTTTCCCTGCTTCCGATCTCACCTATATTTATATCATCGAATATAGTGGCAGCATCTGTAAATCCGTTCTCCAAGTTTCCACCAATGATAGACTTAAAGAAGTTCTTGATTTTATTTAGGATAGTTCTTGGCTTGCCAGTAATCTTCAAACGACCTGCATTGTAATCACGAAACATCTCTGCCACAGCTTCTTCGATCTGTATCTCTGGAGACTGATCGGCGTACATCTTCTTTGCTCTATCTAGATAGGTATACTTTCTTAACTCTACCTTGCCCTTCTTGCCTTTTACATACTTTGCTTTTGCTGCTGCGCTTGTAAGAGTGTTCCACTCCTTGTCTTTTATGACGTTCATATTCTTTAAAGCGTGTGTTGTCTCGTGATCAAGAACCTCACCAACCCTTTCAAAGAGTTGCTTCTCAGATAGCTTAGGATCATAGACACCCATAGATAAACTTATCATTCTATTAGTAGGATTGTATTCATCTGGTTGAGCAAAGCTGCCCTCAATGCCTTCGCCCTTATCATCTCTCACTAACTGTTCCGCATCTAGCTTAACGTCTTTTAGTCCGTACTTGTTTAGCCTCTTGCGAATATCTTTAAATACCTTCTCTTGTTTCTGTGTAAGAGCAGGAGTGTATACAGGTTTGTTCGATTGAACTTTTTCTTTAACAGAGTCAGCTATCCTTCTGGCTTTGGCTGCTGCTATTTTTGTTTCAAGCTTCTGAGCTTTATTAAACTCAGGTGTAACCTTTGGAACATATGGAAGATTACCAAGCCTATTAAGTGCTGACTGAGATTCGTTCAAAACAGTTAAGTACTGTTTGTTTCTTTCGTTAAGCCTGTCAATCTCATACTGAATAGCTTTCTCACTAGTTCTTCTACCCTGTAGATCTCTGCCGTACTGACGTACAGAATCAAGATCAAGCTTGAGGTCTTTAATAATATTGTTGTTCTTTTCTGTGGCTTCACTAGCTATATCGATCTGTCTTCTGTAAGAAACGTCTGGAGTTTTAAGCTGAGGCTGTATGTTAGTTGTTGGTGTGAATCTTTGACCAACCCTGTTAACATATCCGCGACCCACCAGTTCATTCATTACTCCTGTTACTTGGGGTACAGTAGTCTTGCCTAAGTCTTTATTAACTTGTTGTTGAATAGAAGAGATATTTAAAGTTTTTTCTCTTGCAGTATCAGACTTAACCTGCTGTAAAACTCTATCGTATTGAGCTTTGGTGAATGTCTTATTTTTAAACTCTTCATCTGTTGTAACTTCTGCAAGAGCAAGAGGATCTACAGGTCTTTGTTCTTTTACAGGAGGTTGTTCTGAAGCTATTGCTTGATCGTTTTGTTTTTCTGCCTCAGTTGTAAGCTCTTGCGATATTATACTTGCGTAACCAAGTCTTTCTCTTGTGTCAGTTGTAAGTTCTTTTAGATCAGCTACAAGCTCCGCATCTTTATCAGCTTCTTTCTTTAGCCTTTCCTGTTCCTTCTTATCTTTTTCTTTCTGTGCTTCTCTTTCTCTTATAGATTTACTAGTCAGCCTTTTGTTTGTAGCGATATCTATCGGAGCACCAACAACACCTGCTGCACCTGCGCCAAGCAAGCCCTCACCCAAAGCCTCTTTAAAACTTAGATCAAGACCCTTGTCGGTTAGTGCTGTCTCACCTGTCTGTTGAATTAAACTTTGTAGTGACTCTGTGCCGCCCTCTAAGATTGTTCGCCTTAAAAAGCCAGACATACCTGGGGCTATGGCATTTAATGCACCGCTTGCTGTTGAGCTAGTGATTGAACCAAGCCAATCTTCTGAGTTAGGAACTTCTCTTCCATTGTTTCTGGCTCTTTCATTTGCAATTGGGCCAAGCAACTGAACTGCTTCAAAAAGTGCAGGGCCTGCAAGTCCACCTGCTATAGCACCAGGAGCACCTGCTACTAAGCCACCGCCAACAACACCGACACCCCTTGCCGCCATAGATCCTACGAACTGACCTGCTTGTTCTGCTATAGCTCTTGGAGCATAACGAAAATCAAATCCAAATCCATCTGGATTTAAAAACTTACCTGCTGCACTCTCATAGTTCTCTGGCCCTTCAACTAAGTCACTAAAAAAGTCACCAGTTTTTTCGTATCCAAAAGCTTTGGCAGTTTCTCCTATTCTCTCAAGAGGTTCATCAAGAGAAAACTTAAAAGCACTAGATACAGATCTGTCAGGCTCAGGGGCTTCTTCTCTTGCAAGAGACCTGATACCACCACCATATTGTTGCTCAAATACCCTCTTAAAAGGGGCTTCTTGTTGCTCTAATATTTGAGATATACGATTTGTTTCTTCTGGTGTGGGTGTACTACCTGCTATTGTAAAGCTATATGGTTCACCAGAAAACTGACCTAGTTGTTGAATAACACCCAATAGTCATCTCCTCGTTATGCAGAAATTGGTGTGCCTAAGTCTAGACCACTTTGAGTTTGAGATCCACCAGTAACATCAAAAGAATTACCTGCTTGCTGAACGCCACCACCAATACCTAAAGACTTTCTTAACTGACTTAATTGTAAGTTTGTTCTAAACATTTCTTGCTGTATACTTAATCTTCTTTGATTTTTTAATTCTTCTTCCATCATGTTATCAAATCTATCAAGATCGTCTAGCTGTGCTTGAAGGTCACCTTTGTAATCACGAAGATCATCTAACGCACTAATTATGTTACTAGGAGTTAATCCACTTGTGGTACTTTCTTGATCAAGTGCGTCTAGCTTATACTGCATGTTCATAAGATTTAAAATGTCATCATCGTACTGCTGTCTAGATTCACTAAGAGATCTCAGACCCATAATACCTGCCTCACCTATAGCACCTGCTAATGTTGGGTTGTCAGATGCCATCAATGCCATGCCAGTCTGTGCTAATGCTAACCACTTGTCTGACTCTAAACCCTTCTCTCTTTCGTCAAGCATTCTCTGTATTCTTGATCGTAAAGGATCACTGTATCCAGTTCCAGAATCACCGCCTGTTGCGGAAGCTGTCGTTGTTTTAACTGTCTTGCTGCCAAGAGGTGACGTTGATGTGTCTACGTTAGGATCAAAGTCAAACTCTGTAGATAAAGTCTCACCGCCTGCTGAATCACCGCCCAACGAAATGTTATCTAGTGCACTTGATTGTGTATCGTCTGCTGACGGTGCATCACCTGCTATTTGTGGTGCTGTGTCTTGAGCAGATCCGTCAGGCAGCATAGAAGAAAATTTATCAATAGTGTCATCTATTGCGCCACCTACTATCTCGCCTCCAGAAACAATAGCATCTCCTAATTGTGACCCAATACTATTTGGATCAGGATTTTCTGAACCCATTTTTGCTATGTTTTGTTGTATTCTATCAAGATTAAATATATCTCCTAAACCAATATTAGAATTGGCATCGCCAATACCACTAAACAATCCTCCGCTTGGGATTGGATCTACTTCGTTACTTGTAAATAGTGGAGTTTGATTTGGTTGTTCGAGACTACCCTCTCTATTCATTTCTGAAATCATGTTTGCCATGTAATCATCAGCAGCCTGAGCCTGAGCTTGATCTTGAGCAACACGATCAGCAGCTTGTTTAGCAGTTTCACTTGCATTTAAATCAGATACCGAATCAGAACTTTCTGGATATGCTAGTAAGGGTGATTGAAAATAGTCATCAAATTCTGGTGTAGTTACTTCACTAATTTGAGAAGGCATTGTCCCCACTGGAGACATATCACCATCAAACCCACCCACCATAGGCGGCACTCCACTGGTAAAATCTAATTCAGGAGAAGACATCTTTCTGGCTTGTATTATTGATTCTGGCAACTCAAAAAAGCCACCTGCAAGAGGCTCTGAAAAACCACCATCTGGATCTAACATAGGATCGTTAATATATTTCTGAGCTTGTAATGATGAACTGCCATCTTCTGGTGCACTAGCCCTAAGATTAGATAATGACGCGGCTCTATCTTCTAGCTCTCTAGCTTCTTGACCCTGATCTATCTTTGTCTGATTTGCCATAGCCTG
>Ga0115545_1001638_pt1 | contig 11384 bp, 13 predicted proteins | sample COGITO_mtgs_1003_FD_87188 | JGI IMG/M metagenome (GOLD analysis project Ga0115545, IMG submission 87188) | Pelagic marine microbial communities from North Sea - COGITO_mtgs_100330 | ecosystem: Environmental > Aquatic > Marine > Epipelagic | place: Germany:Helgoland, sampling site Kabeltonne...
GCAAAAGGTATATACCAAGCAGGTATTAAAGAAGTGTATTATGAGAACGAGTACAGAGATACTGCTGGTGTGGATTTTCTTAAGAGTTGCGGGCTAACGATTCATCACAAGCCTTAGCAAAGTTTTCTATAAGTTCAGAGTGTACCATGTTAATAAAGTCCTGACTATAGAACCAGTTTTGATTATGTTCTAAAACTTCTTTCATGTCATAATATAATGTCTTAAGTTGGTAAAGATCCAGGCTTGCTATACGTTTTAACTCAGCACCTATTACTTCCATCCTTTCGATGTCGTCCTCTACGGTATCATAGGATTCGTCTATCCACTTACCAAAGGTTTTAAAACCGTAACTTCTTAGATAAGCAAGGTTGTGTGCTGGGCCAACTAAAATAAATGGATTTAGTGTGACTATAGGTTTAAATATTTTTTCAGTTAAATGTTTCTTCCTACCCCAATAACATGTTTCTGTAACCACATATAAAAACGTTTCCATACATTCAGGAATACAACTAATGTTAAAACTTTGATTAGGAATTTCGCCTTCTATATCTATTCTTAGTTCTTCTTTAATTTTTCCAATATTAAATAACGCCTCTAATTTAACACCATCTGGAATGTGGTCACTAGCCATAATCTCCACTTTATAGTCTCCTCCCATTGGACACTGTTTACTGTAACTGACTAGGCCTTCTTTAAGAATGTCATGCTTATATAACTCGTTTATCAGTAAAGACCGATAAACTCTGTCATTACTTGTTAGTCTATTAAATGTAATAAACTTATTATTAATAGTTCTGTCAGCTACTGGTTTAACTTGATACCAGTAGTTTCCTCCTCTGAACCAATCTGCGGCGGCCAGAGCATGATGGAAATAGTAACAGTCTATCATTCTAAATCTTTTTAGAATATCTTCTTTGGGATCACTGTCTAATTCTGTGTTTAGTAGTATAGACCACTTTAACCCGTCAGAGTGGCTGTCACTTTGTATCTTAAAGAACACGTCAGTATTAAATAACTTTAACAACGGCTCTTGGTCGTAAGCAAATATGGAACAATCAACTCCACCTATAGATCTAAATTGTTGTTCAATATCATCTAAACTAGTGGCACCAAACGGCATAAAATAATTCATTCGTGGGTTTGTAAAACGTTGCAATGCTAATTGCCATATGTTATCATAGTGATTATTAAGGTTATACATGCACGATATATTTTATTTTGGACCTAAGCCCTGTTTGTTTCCACATGAAAGGTTTGCAGAGTCTATTGAGATTGCTGGCAGTTTAAGTAAAACAACTTGTTACTGGTATATTTATGGTGGCAACGATTACAGCAATTTTAATTTTAATTGGCGACCTAATATCTGGGAAAGAACATATACCCATGTCTTTGGAGACCAATGGCGTGAATATGGCTATACATTCTTTGTGAAGACAGGAAATGCCAAAGCAGATCTGTATTTTAACAACGACCAACATTGTGAGCGTTTACCACACCCGCACTTGTTTACATACCCTGCTAATATAGATCCTGACACAATAGACACAACCTGGCACAGTAACGCATTGGAGCCAGAATTTACCTATCACTTTCCTAGTCAGCATCAACGTGCTAGTGGAGTAATGTACGGCACAGGACCTAACAAGTTCGCAAGCGATTTTGTTGTCACTGCACTGCCAGACACCACAAACTGGACTGTGCCTAAAGACATTGAGGATGTAGACTACACATGGCATCCAGATCCTACACAACCACCTTTTGTGTACGAGTTTGCTACTGAGTACCAAAAGACCAGTGGTTTGTTATATACAGTACCTGGTGCTATAGACAAAAAATACACAAGTATGACTCGTAAGGTCAAACGTAGAGCAGACACCGAAGTATACCTCGTAGACTTTATGACTGATAGTACTACTGCAAAGTTAGATGCACTTAAAAACAGAGGTTTGAACGTAAAGAAAACACGATTTGTGGGCTCATACTTAGACATAATCAAGCGAATTTGCACCTCGGCAAGCACAGAATTTGTATGGGTAGTAACTACACTCTGCGACTACAGTAATTTTGATTTTAACTGGCATCCAGAGACCTGGCAAAGCACAATGCTACATGTGTTCGCTAGTAATGAGCAGAAGTTTGGTGATACTTTCCTGGTTCATGTAGAGTCTTTCAGAGAACAAGCAGAACGCATCAAGTTACTGGACTGGTATGACACTGTACACTTTGTTGAAGACGTTGTCGTGCCCAGAGAGAGCATGCCTACAGTTATATATGAGCAAGATACTCTAGTAAATGCAGTAAGTAACCATCAGTTTAAAGACCCTTATGTATTATTTGCTCCCAACGATTGCTCTATATCCCATACGCCCAAGCTCTGGGCTGTCAAAGACCGTGACGTGCATACGTTTACACAGAGTAACTCAGTAGCACAGGTCCCTAGAGAAGTGCGACAACACGTTAGTGAGCAAGTATACGACTATCCTTATATAACTAAACACAAGACAATGTTAGAGCCCAAACAGGACATTGTGTTTATAAGTTACGACGAAACAAATGCTGATGAAAACTGGGAGAAACTACATAGACGTTTTCCTGCTAGTCAGAGATTGCACGGTATTGAAGGCATGGAGAACGCATTACGGCAGGCCGCCGAAATCAGTAGAACTCCCTGGTGTTATATGGTATTTGCCAAAACAGAACTGCACCCAGACTTCGACTTTGACTTTGTGCCTGATTATTTGCAACAGCCTAAGCATTATATTTTCCATGCTAACAATCCTATGAACGGTTTATGTTATGCGCACATGGGTGTTGTAATGTACAACTGTGATATGGTACAGTCAGCAACAACATTTGGCGTAGACTACACACTAAGTTTTAAACATGAAGTCGTTCCGCTTGTAAGTGCGATTGCAAAGTTTAACACTACTCCATATCAAACTTGGCGTACTGCATTTAGAGAAGGTGCTAAACTAGCACAGTTTAGCTCACAGTCTAAAGACTTAGAAACTAATTACAGGTTACGCACATGGACCAAGAGTGCTAAAGGTGATTATGCAGAGTGGTGTACACGTGGTGCTCGAGATGGTGTAGAGTTTTATCGTGCCAATGTAGACAACAGCGATGCACTACAACAAGCCTTTTTATGGACTTGGTTACGTGAACACTTTGCTGGATTATATGATAGTGTGGACGAGCCTAATCAAGATAAGTTGCAACTTCGTCAATCAATGTGGCAACCTCTATAGCATTGTTAACATCACTTAGTGGTGTATTTCTAGTAACAACACAATCTATAAAGTGATTAATTTCTCGTTCTAACGGTGACACAGACATGTCAGGTGTTAAACATTCTAACACTGATAACTCGGTAAGTTTTTTATCTTCTACTGTTCCTGCGTAAACGGATACCATGTTAATAGTATCGTCCCATACAATATGTCCTTGTGTGCCTACAATAGTTAACTTACGAACACGATCGGGCCAGTACCAACTGCCTGTAACATTGCACGTAACGTCTCCAAACTCTAAATTAAAACTAACATAGTCTGGCTGTTTATCATTGTTAAAACTGTTATGCACAACATTTAACAGTTTGTGATCAGTACCTAATATGTTTTGTACAATACTGATATCGTGCGGTAGTAAACTTAACAAGGGTGTTGTCTTAGTTTGGTATATCCCCCAGTTAAGACGTTGGCTTGTGATGTGTTTAATTTTTCCTATATGTGTTAGGTTTTGTTTAACTAGATCTAAACCAGGATGATATAAAAAAATGTGACCTACCATAAGTATTTGGTCTTTTAATATTGCACGTAACTGTTCGCATTCCTCAACAGTTTCTGCTAGTGGTTTTTCTATGTAACAGTCAAAGCCACGTTGTAATAATGTCTTTGCAGTTTCAAAGTGGTCCCATAATGGCGTTGCTACAATGGCACACTTATAATCGTTAGGAATGTCATCTAGTGAATCACCATTCCTAATATCTATAATTACCGTGTCCGTAATAGACTTGTTGTTACTTAGACTAGCCTGTATTTTGCTACCCCAATAACCTGCTCCTACTAATGCAACTTTGACCATTCTTTTGTTAATCCTATAATTTTGTCTTGTTGTTCTTGAGTAAGCGTGTGGTAACAAGGTAAGCTCACTATGTTATTGACTGCTTTGTCTGTGCGTGGGCAGTCATCACCGTTAGCAAATATTGGTTGCTTGTGCAGTGGTCCACGATAGTGTACGTTAACACTTACGCTATTATCCTGCATGTATTTTATAAATTCGTCTCTATTAGGAACTTCTATTACATAAACATAGTATGTGTGGTAGCTGTCTGCAAATTCGTTAGGTGTGACTACATAATCCTGTAATTCACGGGTGTATTTGGCACATATTTCACGTTTTTTAGTTAACCAAGAGTCTAAATATTTTAACTTAGACAACACTACTAATGCTTGGAAGTTGTCTATCCTAGCATTTATACCTTGTAACTCATAGTCCCATTTATTTTTTCGACCGTGATCTCTGTACATCCTTGCTAGTTTAATTAAATTAGCTCTGCCTGTAATACATCCTGCATCACCTGCGGCACCTAAGTTTTTAACTGGATTAAAACTAAAGCAAGTTAAGTCTGCCAGTGAGCCAACCGGCTTGTCTTTGTAATTACTACCAATACTATGTGCGGCATCTTCAATTAAAAACAAGTTATACTTGTCAGCAATAGCACGTAGTTGGTCTACGTCGGGCGTTTGACCGTATAAACTTACATATAGTATTGCACGAGTGTTAGAGTTAACCATCGCTTCTACTTTGTCAACATCCATTTGATAGTTGTCGTCAATATCAACAAATCTAGGTTTTGCACCTGTCCACAATATAGACTCACTAGTACTAACAAAAGTTAGTGGAGTTGTAATTACTTCTCCGTCTTTAACGCCACACGCCAGTAACGCACAAAGTAAAGCAGTCGTGCAACTACCAGTACTAGCACATGCTTCTGCTCCTACGTATTCAGCAAATGTTGTTTCAAATTCATCTACAATAGGTCCAGTTATATAACTGGATGTAGTCATTACTCTTTGGTATGCTTGGTCTATTTCTGTTTTTGCTTCTTGATACTGTGCGTGTAAGTCTGTAAAAGGGATCATTATTTTATTTGTCAAATAGTTCAAAGTTTCGTTTAAGCCAGGTATGGTATGCTACCAGTCCTGCAGTTAGTGGAGTTCGTCTAACGTTTTCAAAATACATATTAATTTTGTTATTGTTTAGTCTGCCACGACGTGGAAAACTATGGTCACGCTCATTAACTAAAATCTGAGATCCTGGTACAATCTTCTTAATTATTTTTGCACAGTCTAGTAATGTACGTGGGTCGTACTCACATGCAGTTAAATTATAAGTTTGATTAATACCGCTGGTGTAAGGTGCATTAAGCACAATAGGTATCTGTTTGCCTATATCTTCCACGTATGTAAAGTCTAGTATTTCGTTTGGGCCGTTAACATGTATAACGTCACCACGCATTGCGTTTAGAAGCATCTTACTTACAACTCTGTCCTCAACATCAAGTGGTCCGTATACTGCACTTGGTCTGATAATAGTGTACTGTAATCCGTGTCTTCTGTTGTAGTCTTTAACAAGTTGCTCTCCCATGTACTTCATAATAGCATATTGTCCTTTGGGATTACACACGGCATCTTCGTTAACTTTGTCGTCAAAGTCTCCATAAACCATGCTACTACTAAAATACATAAAATGTTTTACTTGATATTTTACAGCCAGTTCTAACATGTTTACCAGTGCATCACACATGACGCCTGTGGCTTTGAGTGGATTGGCGTTAACTACTTTTTGTCTTGGGAAACTTGCTAGGTGAATTACAGAGTGTGGGGTATGTTTTTTAAACATAGCCTCCATCTTTTTAAAGTTCATTATGTCTATGTCATGAACTTTGTAACAACCTTCGGCTTCCAGTCTAGTGGCTTTTCTAAAACTATGTAGTGTGCTAAGTTGAGTCTGATCAAGTACTCCGTAGTCTTCCTGATTGTCTATAACAATAGGTTTCCACTTTAAACTCCCGACTAAATTTTGGCTAATTCGGCTGCCTATAAAACCATTGCCGCCTACTACTAATACTGGAAGGTCTACATGTCTAGTCATTGTGCTTTATAAGTTCGTAAAAAAATGCTTCTTCTTTTGAAAGTGGTGCAGTTATTTTTACACCTATGTCCATCTTTCCTAAGTAATCTATCTTTAGTTTAACTGGTTTGTTAAAATGTAATTTGTATAATTTGCCATTGTAACTATAGTCTAACCAACGTACAAACTCCCAACCTGCATATCGTTCTATATCTTCTTCATTAGGCAACCAAGCCATTTTGAATTGATGTATTACATGCATTACACCGCCATTGGAGCACTAATGGGCGGATGGTTTTGGTAGTTAATTAAGTTAATATGTTCCATTTTAATATCAAAGATATCTTTACTGTCGCATTCTATTTTAAGTGTAGGTCCTGGCAACGGTTTCCTGCCCATTTGTTCTACAACTTGATCAACATGGTCATTGTAAATGTGTGCGTCACCTATTGTATGCACAAAGTCACCTACCTTTAAATCGCAAGCATGAGCAATCATGTGCGTTAGTAGACTGTAACTAGCAATGTTAAATGGTACACCTAAAAACATATCTGCTGAACGTTGGTACATCTGACAACTTAGTTCACCATTGTTAACGTAAAACTGACTCATTACATGGCAAGGAGGTAGTGCCATGTTATCCAACTCGCCTGGGTTCCATGCTGTTAGTATATGTCGTCTACTAGTTGGATCTTGTTTAATGTCACTAATAAGTTTTGTAACTTGATCGACTGAGTTGTTGGCTTGAGTGTACTCAATACCTTTAAACTGTTTCTTTTCTAAAGTAACTGGTGTATGCCAGTTTCTCCACTGTACGCCGTAGACTCTACCCAAGTCACCATCGTATTTTGCTTTGGGTTTCCAGTAGTCCGCTTCTGCGTTAGCAGTCCAGATAGTTTTCTTATCTGTGTCACGTGTACCGTGTAAGATCTCTGCTAGTCTACGTTCGTCACCTGAGCCTTCTAAAAACCATATCAGTTCACTAACAACTGCTCTCCAAGCAAGACGTTTAGTAGTTACAGCAGGAAATTCTTTGCGTAGATCAAAACGCATTTGCAGTCCAAATATAGACTTAGTGCCTACACCTGTACGGTCTTCACGCTCTTCTCCGTTAATAAGAATATGGTTTAGATGTCTTAGGTATTCGACCATGGTATATGTACCTCAAAACTGCATTGATTACCTTCTCTGCTAGGAACAACTGTTCTACAACGTAGTCCCTCAAAGAATGTACGAGTGTCTAGTTTAACGTCTGTTCGATATGCAGACTTAAACCTTGTAACATAAAACTCTGAAGTGTGGGGTTTTGCCTGCTCTAATAGACTCGGTCCGCCAATTACCCAGACATCACCTTCAGTTTGACTATCCAGTTTACGTATACGGTCTAACCAGTCCTCAGTCCAGACATCTGCTTTGTAGGCTTTGTAATATTTGTTTTTACACACCACTATGTTACGTCTATTAGGCAACGGCTTGGGCATCTTAGGATCTTCCCAAGTCTTTCTACCCATTACCACTGTGTTGTTTTTAGTGTTGTTAACAAACCATGCAAAGTCCTCCTTGCAGGGCGGCCAAGGTAAACCACCGTTAAGTCCCATACCACCAAAAGCATCGATAGCGAAAATTGCTTTTATCATAAGTCTTTTAATATCTTATCTGTGTTAGGTTGTACCTGTTGTTCTACTTTGTCTATGTCAACAAAGAAGTCTACAGTCTTAATTAAGTCACTCATTTTTTCCATACGTTCATTGAGTGCAGATTCAATATCTTTAAAGCTCATACCTTGGTTTGTTAGTTCTTTCATTGAAAGTTCAACTATCGTATTATCATTTAAAATGATCTCTACAGACTTTAGTACTTCAACTGGAACTTCTGTCTTATCTATGGACTCTAGTATATCTTCCCAGCTCTGTTCCTTGTTAGGACTTAACTTTACGAGTCGTTGTTTTTTTCTTTGTGTTTTTCTTGGCATTGGTCAAAGGATCTAGTTTTTGTGCTTCTTTTGTGAGTCTAGTTGCTTCAGCAATCATAGCCTTGGCTTCTACTTGCATACGAGTTGCTTGGTCTCTATAGCCCCTTGCAATGTCTACATCTGTTAGTGCGCCGTCTTGTGGTGCTTGTACCTGTGCAGGCGCTGATCTTGTGTTAGCAGGCTCACCTACTTCTCTAGGTTCAGCTTTCTTATTAGGATCACGTACACCACGTTGAGCATCTAACTCTGCCATTTCTTTAATAGCGTCCTCACCAGCTTCCATCTTCTTCATGATGTCATTAAGTTCATCCAGCCTAACTTGGCTACCCTGTTGTGGGGTAACAATAACTTGGTTAGTAGGAACTTTTTTAATCATGCCTTCTTCATGTAACGCAGTTAATGCATTACGACCATCTGCCATTGTAGTTCTAAATAGTGCATCTGCAAACTCTTTAGCCTGTTGTCCTATCTCACTCTCCAAAGTTTTCATAACTTCGTCGTGAATCATAACAGGTAGTCTACTACTATATGCAACTAGTGCCATGTGATCTTCACCAGGTACTGTTTTGTAAAGTATTGCTACTTTTTCATTATTATGTCTACCGACATGTTTAATCATTGATTATCTCCTTAATCGTTGGCGCTGTCTGCTTCTTCTGTAGCAGGTGTTTCCGGAGCCGCTTGTGTAGTCTGACCTACAAATAGTCTTAGTTTATTGTACACTGCACCCACTGCACCCATTTCGTCTGCTTTAATTGCGCCTCTTTGTGTAACTACGTCAATAATTTGCATCATAATTTGTAAGTCACTGAGTTGCAATCCTTGAACTGTTTCAGCAGTATCCTGTGCCGGCTGTGTTGCTTCTTGTGTTTCCTCTACCGAATCTTTCTTGTCTTTCTTTGCCATTGATCTATTTCTCCATTAATTAATGTAAACTTATTTACAGTGTTATTATACTATGTAAAAATTTCTATAGCAAGTTAAAACGGTATTTCAGGCCTACGATTAATTTGATTAACTACTAGTCCAAACATACTGGCTTCTGCAGGATCTTCGAACCCTATTTCCACGTGTTCCTGATTGAATATACTAACTGTTGATATACAATAACGTCCTACTAGATTCTGATAGATGTAGTCTTCTATGTCTTTAATGTCACACCATAAGCCGTCCAGTATAACACAGGTAAAATGTGGTGGACAAAAGTCCAACGCTCTGATATTGAGAGCATTAAGTGGATTTACTATGCCGTGTTTCAACATAGTAAAAAGGAGGGGGGACAAGAAGTCCCCCCAGGTTGGCTACTACAAGTCACTTTTTGTACTCTTCGTACTGGCAAGTGAGACCAAATGGTGCTTCAGTGTTATTACTGCCGTGAATTACAAATATTGTGTCACAGTAGTTAGGATCTCCCCAAGAACCATAAGGATAACCATCCGTAAATATAATTAATTTCTTAGGCAGTATGTCTCGTTCTTTAAGAAAGTTATACACGGATTCAAAGTCAGTACCACCACCACCTTTCATTTCGTACTCGTCAATATCATCAATATTTTCTGTAGTGAAGGTTTGGAAGTTATATACATCAGTGTCAAATGTGCCTAAGTGCAGTTCAAAGTCTTCGAACGATTGCATAATACCCTTAACTTCACTGTGTATGTCACGTAACATAGCGTCTGTCATCGACCCTGAACAATCATTGAATACACAAACGTCAATCTTTTGTCCAGGTATCATGCCAGGCAATATCGCATCCATGTGAGCACCACGTTTATTGGGGCGAGTAAAACTGTAATCGTTCTTAAAACATGCCTCAATTTCCTGTGCAATAAGCTCACGCCAGTTAAGTTTAGGTTCAGTCATAGTGTCAATTAAACGTTTGACTCCTGCGGGCAAGTTACCAGCACCACTTGTCTGAGCGGCAGTTAGCATAGCCTCCTTGATCTCTTGTTTAATTTGTTCACGTTCACTGTCACTAAGAACAGGTTTCTTAGCCTGACTGTCCTTGTCGTCTTTACCTTCACCGCTATCAGAACTCTCACCTTCACCGTCTAGATGCTCGTCCAGCATCTGTTCAACTAATTGTTCTAAAGTGACTTTGTCTACTTCATCGTATAGTAAGTCATATACTTCTTCCCAACTCATGCCACGGTATTTCGGATCCCACAAACAAGGTTTAATCATTTCACCTATGTTGTGTTGCACCAAGTCATCATTAACAACATAATCTTGTGCGCAGTTGGCTAACTGTGCGTCACGCTCTCCACGTCTTCCCAAGTGGTCATATATGCAATGCAAAACTTCGTGTGCGAATAAAAACTGTAGTTCAGGAACTGTATGTTTCACAATAAAACGTGAGTTGTAGTACATACGTTTGCCATCGACAGCCGCTGTAGGACACCATTCGTCTCCATTTACTAATGTTAGCCTGGTTGCAATATTACCAAAGAATGGATGCTTCAGTAACAGTCCTACTCTAGCAGTAATTAGAAGTTCTACGGCTTCAGTATCTATAGCAGGATCTGTGGGACCTAATAGTTCTGCCTGACCTAGATCTTTCTCAGCAGTAGCACTCATTATTTCTTCTCCGTTGTTTTAACAACGTATTTGCCATACCTCTTGTGAAACTCATCAAAGCTCTTTAGTTTGCTAGGAATAAATGGTAGCTCATATGTAGTAAGAGCAGTTCTAGCACCCATCACAACTAACTCAGTTGTAAAGTTTTCCATCATAAACTTAAAGAAGTTATCAGCCTGTTTGTACCAATCGTCCAGTGCCTTCTTGTCCTCACCAACCTTGCGATAATGGTCTTGTAGTTCATAACACATCGCAATAGTAAGCGAGTACATAGCACTGATCTCTTTGGTTTCTAATGTTTTAACCTTGCCATTAAGTATGTCGATAGGTTTAGGCAACTGACTACTAATCTTTCTGTGTGCATTAAACTTGAGTGCAATACCTTCGCCTACACATCCAGCAACCAGATCCATTAATGTTTCTTCATCGTTGTTGCCATCATGTAGGATGTCACTTACGAAACTCCATGTACGTGGTGTTGCAAACGCTCTGTTAGCATTCTTAGGATCGAAGTCAAACAAGTCTTGTTTAGCAAAACCAATATAACCAACTACGTCTTCGTGTAAACGGTTGTTAACCGCATAGTGTTCCCAGGTATCGTAGTCTGGTCGAACTTCCAAGTGAATAAATCTGTTAGCAAGTGGACTAGGCATCTTGTATGTAACACCTCGATCACCTTCTCGGTTACCTGCCGCAATAA
>Ga0115545_1001674_pt1 | contig 11241 bp, 10 predicted proteins | sample COGITO_mtgs_1003_FD_87188 | JGI IMG/M metagenome (GOLD analysis project Ga0115545, IMG submission 87188) | Pelagic marine microbial communities from North Sea - COGITO_mtgs_100330 | ecosystem: Environmental > Aquatic > Marine > Epipelagic | place: Germany:Helgoland, sampling site Kabeltonne...
CAAATCACCTGATCCGCATGCCGCGAGACAAGCGCCAGCTTTTTGCGAAAAGCGGCGACAGCGCCAACTCTTTGTGTCTCTGGGAAATCCAATGGGATCGTATCGTGGATCAGGATCACCTTACGCAGACCGCCCAGCGCAGAGAACATCGCACTATCAAGATTGCTATGCCCCACATTAAGATACGAGGTATTGCGCGGTAAATGTGTGTCTAACATTGCGGAAAGTCGTGATTTCCGTGTTCTTGCAACCGCGATAGACCGCACAAAACTCTGACCTCTACGGCGCGGCCCATCAAGCCGTGGGTTCAATCGGCTAACGATATCAGCCTTTCCACAGTCACCAGTCTCAACCGCCTCTGCAAGACGACTGCAACCGTCGTGATCCAACAAGACATAGCCCAAAGCGGTACGCGCGAGACCAAAGAGCCTCGCCCCCCGTCCCGACACCAATTCACGCAAATAGGCGCGTTCAACCCGATCAACGCCAGTGGGGTGAAGGCCGGCGCGATTGATCAGCCGCGTCAAATCGAACAGACGTGTCTTCGCATTTGCTAAGACAGCATCCACCATGCCTAGCCGTCCCTATTGACCCGCCGCGCGTTTTGCGACGATCTTTTCCAGATAGTCGCCAAACTCTTCGCGGTCCAATGCAAAGGCAACCATCGCCTGTAAATATCCCGCCTTCGAGCCGCAATCATAACGCTTGCCCTCGAACCGATAGCCAAACACATCGCGGCCCTCGTTGAACTCTTGCGCAATCGCGTCTGTTAATTGAAGCTCGCCACCGGCGCCTTTTTGCACTTGGTTAAAGTTCTGAAAAATCTTCGGCGACAAGATATAGCGGCCAATAACTGCAAGGTTAGAAGGTGCATCCTCAGGATTTGGCTTTTCCACCATGCCGCGCAGTTTCACCAGTGGTCCGTCTTGGCTCTCGACATCTACAACACCGTAAGAAGACGTTTTTTCAGGCGCAACTTCCATCGTAGCGACCATGCTGCCGCCCGTTTCTTGATAGGCCTCGACCATTTGCTGCAAACACGGCTTTTCAGCTGCGATAACATCGTCTGGCAAAATAACGGCAAAGGGCTCATTGCCAATCAGGCGACGCGCACACCAAACGGCGTGACCAAGTCCAAGCGGCTTGTGCTGACGCATATAGGCAATCGCGCCGCTATCCATGTTGGTCTCTTTCAGAATTTCCAAAAGCTCGGTCTTACCCGCCTTTCGCAGCGAAGATTCCAGATCAGGTGCGTGATCGAAATAGTCCTCAAGCGCGGATTTACCACGCGAGGTCACAAATATGAATTCTTTGATGCCCGCAGCACGCGCTTCATCAATCGCGTATTGAATGAGCGGGCGATCCACCAATGTCATGATCTCTTTCGGAACAGACTTTGTCGCTGGCAAAAATCGGGTTCCCAAGCCTGCTACTGGAAAAATCGCCTTTGATACTTTTCTTTTCATTCTTATAACCTGCCGTTCACCTACACCTGTCCTCTATCACGTCCCATTGTGTCAAAGAATAGGAGAAAATTTGTTAATCGGCCCCACCGCCCAAAATTGTCGTTTCATTTCTAATTTCAACGACCTAACGCACCGATGCGATTCGCTGGCATTCTCGTGCGACGCGATCCGCAAAGCGCCAAAAGCGCCAAATCGGATCAGACCGCAGTGATTTCCCAAATAGCCCGCCAGATTGCAGCCAATAGCCATCAGCGACAAAGCGAATATGATGATACGCCACGGTTGGAGAAAGCAGCATCAAACTCACGCGCCGCCCTGCTTTGGTCGCCTCAACAGCAGAGGCCATCAGCTTACGACGCTCCCATATGCGGCCAGAAATAACGAGCCTCTCCGGTGACATTTTAGGCTTTAGCAGTTTGAAATCATTAGCTTTGCCAAGATCATTCAACTGCCCAAAGATCCGCGCGCGCCCAGCGTCCCACCCGACATCAAATGTCGTGAGAATTTTTGCGACATCTGACGGCAACAAGCGCCCTGCCACCATATGTGACAGCAAACGATGTCTCTGTGCAGTGCGTTCAAGCGGAAAGGCGGCGAGGTTCCCGTCATGTTTACGCAAATAAACCGCAAGGCTTGCGCCGATCTCGAACAAGTCACGCGGAACCCGATCATCCCTGCGCCGCGCACTTGGCGCAAAGCCGTGGTGGACTTGGGCCAGCGGCACAATCGCCGTCTTTAACCCCGCCTTGCCGATCCGCATATTCAGATCGGTCTCATCAAGATAGAACCGAAACGCAGGATCAAAGCCGCCGAGGTGGACCAATACATCCCGTCGCACTGCCATATTCGTGCCTTCGGTTTTGATGGCGCGGGTGGGCGATCCTTCAAAAACCTGCGGCCTATCGTAATCAAGGATCAAATCCTCGGTATGCGCATCGGGGGAAACTGTCCGCGCCTTCCATTGAAAGCTAATCCCGTTGCGCCCGATCACATATCCACCCGCGACAGCGACGCTTTCATCTGCAAATGGCGCAATTAAATGGGTCAGCCAAGTCGGCTCTGGAATCGCATCGTCATCAATAAAGGCTATGATCTCACCCGCCGCCACCACGACACCCGCATTGCGTGCCGCCGAGATATTCATCTCATCGAACAGGACCAGTTTTACCTGATCGCCCAGCGCATGCGCATTGACCGCATCAATCCCTGACTGATCCGCGACAATGACAATTTCGAAATTCGGATAGTCGATTTGCCCGACACCCGTCAGGCAAATCCCAAGCGACGCAGGCCGCCCATGGCTCACAATAACGACGCTGACGGTTGGTGCCGTCACGCGACGCCCATTTGCGCCATCATTGTCTCGATGCGCGGTACATCTTCAGGGTTGTTCAACTCCCAGAATTGGCGGCCTTTTGCGTCGACTTCGACACATAAAACATGCGCGCCCCGCTCAAGGAAACGCAACTGCTCCAGACCTTCCAAACGCTCTAACGGACCCATCGCCCAACGCGGGTAGGCGGCCAAGGCAGACGGGCGGTATGCATAGACACCGACATGGTGGAAAACAGGCGTATCATCCTGATCGGCATAGGTTTTCCCAGTGTAGGGGATCACCTCTTTGCTGAAATAAAGCGCGTTGTTATCCGCCCCAAACACAGCCGTGGTGCCGCCGACGCGACCTGCGCGGCGGTCCTCTAAAAACCCGTTCAACGCAGCACCCTCGGTGCGCAAAACAGGGGTCGCAACTTCGGCTACGGGATGGGCGGAAAGGCCCGCCACCAAATCCTCGACAAACCACGCTGGTGTCAGGGGCGCATCGCCTTGCAAGTTCACGACGATATCAAAGCCACCACCCAAAATATCAAACGCTTCGGCGCAACGCTCTGTTCCATTCTGACAAGCCTCGGATGTCATCACGACCTCAGCGCCAAACGCCTCGGCATGCTCCTTGATCCGGTCATCATCAGTGGCAACCACAACACGGTCCACGCCTTTGACAGACATCGCTGCGTCCCAGCTGCGGTGGATAAGGCTTTTGGCCTCACCACCAGCGCCACGCAACTCAACAAGCGGCTTTCCCGGATAACGGGTTGAGGCATAACGAGCGGGGATGACAATCAGAACAGACATTATGGCTTCTTCAGATCAACGCCCGGAGCATAGGCGATAAAGAACGGGTTGGCAAAATCTGCTTTGCCGTACTTCAGCGTCGTGTGATCGTCAAAACGAACCACAGAACCGCCCGCACCTGTCAAAACAGCATGGCCAGCCGCCGTGTCCCATTCCATCGTACGGCCAACGCGCGGATAGATATCCGCCTCGCCAGTGGCTACCAAACAAAACTTCAACGACGACCCAGCGCTCTTGCTGTCAGCTACATTGTAATTGTTGATATAGTCGTCCGTCGCCTGATCGCGGTGCGATTTCGAGGCAACCACCAGCAAAGCACTGTTATCAGGTGTCTTCACCTTGATCGGCGCCACGGGGCCAACTTTATCCTTCGCGAAATCACCAGATTCCTCGACCGCGACACCAGCGGCATCCGTATAGAACAAACGATCCTTCGCGGGCGCGTAAACGATCCCGCGCACAGGCACACCATCAACGACATAAGCGATATTGACCGTGAAATCACCGCGACGGTTGATGAACTCTTTGGTGCCATCCAGCGGGTCAACGATAAGGAATGTCGAAACATTCTGACCATGACTATCAGACTGCTCTTCGGTCACCAGCGCCACATCAGGGAATGCCGCCCGCAGGCCTGCGCTGATGATCGCATCAGCGGCCTCGTCGGCCTCAGTTACAGGGCTTTCGTCAGATTTCGAGCGGACCTCAAAATTGGGATCAGCGTAGATCTCCATGATCTTATCGCCTGCTTCTAACGCCAAACGGCGCATCACATCCGCCAACTGATCAAAATTCATGCCGTACACCTTCACGTTTCATTATGTTGCCTGTTCTAATGATTGAAAAAACAGGTTTGCCCCCTTATGATATGAGGCAACACGAACGGCAAGAAATTCGTGAGTTTGGGCAGCGCGCCCCACAAAGCAGGTTATGAGATGTTCCAGCCGCAGATCCAAAAGACAACGACTCGCACCTTTTTCGGGATGGCGGAGCTTATCTATCATTCGATCGTGCGTGATGTGCGTAAAACGCACAGCAATGCAGTCGTTGGATTGCTAATGAACATGATGCAAACCGTGGTCTTTGTGCTGACATTCTACGCAATGTTCTTCTTTCTTGGTATGCGCGGGGCCGCCATTCGTGGTGACTTCTTACTCTATATTATGTCGGGAATTTTCCTGTTCATGTGCCACACCAAAGCGGTATCCGCTGTCGTCGGCTCAGAAGGTCCCGCCTCGGCAATGATGCAGCACGCACCGATGAATACCGTGATTTCGATTACCGCCGCTGCAGTTTCGTCATTGTACTTGCAGCTTTTATCGCTCTTTTTTGTGCTCTTTATCTATCATGTTGCCGTAACGCCCGTCGTGATCGATCAACCCATTGGTGCCTTAGCTATGCTTTTGGTCGCATGGCTGTCTGGTGTTGGCGTCGGCATGATTTTTCTGGCGATGAAGCCTTGGGCGCCTGATGCGGTCAAACTTTTGGTCAGCATCTATAGCCGCGCCAGCATGATTGCCTCGGGAAAGATGTTTGTCGCAAACTCGCTGCCGTCTTCGATGCTGGTCTTGTTTGACTGGAACCCGCTTTTCCACACCATCGATCAGGCGCGCGGGTACATCTTTTTGCACTACAACCCACACTTCAGTTCCCCAACCTACCCGTTCTACGTTGCGATAGCCTTGGTGCTTTTGGGATTGATGGGCGAATTCTATACCCGCAAAAGCGCCTCGATCAGCTGGGGTGCCTCGCGTTAACCCTGTAGCGACAAAAATTATGTGGGCGCAGGCGCCATTTTTGCTGCTTCGGGCCCATTACTGCGTCAAAATTGCATTTTTGAGCCTGTGTGCCCTTATCCCCCGCTTGCAGCCTACAAACCGCATCCCTATATACGCCTTGATCAAACGAGCAGACGAAAATCTGACTTGTTTAAACTAGCAACAGGCGCGGGTGCCGAAACGGGTTCGCGCCGCTCAACTCGCCTAGCGTAAAGGGATTTGAAATATGTCTAAAATTATTGGTATCGACCTCGGAACTACAAACTCTTGTATCTCCATCATGGACGGCTCTAAGCCACGCGTGATTGAGAACAGCGAAGGTGCACGCACAACACCATCTATCGTTGCGTTCACCGAAGACGAACGTCTTGTTGGCCAGCCTGCAAAGCGTCAGGCCGTCACAAACCCAGAAAACACAATCTTCGCGGTAAAGCGTCTGATCGGTCGTCGTTTTGACGACAAGGACCTCGCGAAGGAAAAGAAGAACATGCCATTCAACATTGTTGACGGTGGCAATGGCGACGCATGGGTGGAATCCCGCGGTGAGAAGTATTCTCCTGCGCAAATCTCCGCTGTGATCCTCGGCAAGATGAAAGAGACTGCAGAGTCTTATCTTGGCGAAGAAGTGACCCAAGCGGTTATCACTGTGCCAGCATACTTCAACGACGCGCAGCGTCAGGCAACCAAAGACGCTGGCAAAATCGCTGGCCTCGAAGTGCTGCGGATCATCAACGAGCCAACAGCAGCCGCACTTGCTTATGGCCTCGACAAAAAAGACACGCAGACAATCGCGGTCTATGACCTTGGCGGCGGTACATTCGACGTCACGATCCTCGAAATCGACGATGGCCTGTTCGAAGTAAAATCCACCAACGGCGACACGTTCCTTGGCGGTGAAGACTTTGACATGCGCATCGTGAACTACCTTGCCGACGAGTTCAAAAAAGAGAACTCCGTTGACCTGACCAAAGACAAGATGGCGCTTCAGCGTCTGAAGGAAGCTGCGGAAAAGGCAAAAATCGAATTGTCGTCTTCCTCTTCCACAGAGATCAACCAGCCGTTTATCTCCATGGGCTCCAACGGCCAGCCGTTGCACATGGTGATGAAGCTGACACGCGCAAAGCTCGAAAGCCTTGTTGCCGACCTGATCAAAGCGTCCATGAAGCCTTGTGCAGCAGCGCTGAAGGATGCGGGCTTGTCCACATCTGACATCGACGAGGTTGTTCTTGTTGGTGGTATGACACGCATGCCACGCGTCAAAGAAGAAGTCGCAAAGTTCTTTGGTAAAGAACCACACCAGGGCGTGAACCCTGATGAAGTTGTTGCCATGGGTGCGGCCATTCAGGCTGGCGTTCTGCAAGGCGACGTCAAAGACGTTGTTCTCTTGGACGTAACACCACTGTCCTTGGGCATTGAAACACTTGGCGGCGTATTCACACGCTTGATCGACCGTAACACGACGATCCCGACCAAGAAATCTCAGGTGTTCTCGACAGCCGAAGACAACCAAAACGCTGTGACAATCCGTGTGTTCCAAGGCGAACGCGAAATGGCTGCTGACAACAAGATCCTCGGCCAGTTCAACATGGAAGGTATCCCGCCAGCACCACGCGGCATGCCACAGATCGAAGTGACTTTCGACATTGACGCAAACGGTATCGTATCCGTTGGCGCCAAGGACAAGGGCACTGGCAAAGAACAGCAAATCACGATCCAAGCATCGGGTGGTCTCTCTGACGAGGACATCGAAGCAATGGTTCGCGACGCCGAAGAAAACGCCGACGCTGATAAAGAGCGCCGCGAGTTGATCGAAGCGAAGAACCAAGCGGAAAGCATGATTCACTCGACTGAAAAGTCGATGGAAGAGCATGCTGAAAAGGTTGATCCAACCACCATTGAGGCCATCGAGCTCGCTATCGCAGCGCTCAAGGACGATCTGGAAGGCGACAACGCAAGCAAGATCAAGTCTGGCATCCAGAACGTCACAGAAGCTGCCATGAAGCTTGGCGAAGCCATCTACAAGTCTGCCCAAGACGAAGAGAACGGCGAAGCAGAGCCAAAAGGTGCCGATGAGGATGATATCCTCGACGCCGACTTCGAAGACCTCGGCGACGACGGTAAGCGTGGCAACTAAGGCATCCGCCTAAAGTAAATGAGACCGGCCCCTGAACCGGGCCGGTCTTTTTCCATTCCCAAGGGGGAACAGTGACAATGGCAAAACGCGACTACTACGAGATTCTCGGCATCAAAAAGGGTGCCTCCGCCGACGAGATTAAGAAGGGCTATCGCCAAAAGGCGAAAGAACTTCACCCTGACCGCAACTCAGACAATCCAAAGGCCGAAGAGCAGTTCAAAGAAGCGAACGAAGCTCACGAGATCCTGAAAGATCCTGAGAAGAAAGCAGCATACGACCGCTACGGTCATGCGGCTTTTGAGGGTGGCATGGGCGGTGGTGGCGGTGGTCAGCGCGGCGGTCACCCTGGTGATTTTTCCTCGGCCTTCTCCGACGTTTTCGACGATCTGTTCGGAAATTTTGGCGGTGGCGGCATGGGCGGCGGGCGCAACCGTGCCCAGCGCGGCAATGACCTGCGCTATAATCTACGCATCAACCTCGAAGACGCCTTCAAGGGCATGCAAAAGACCATCAACGTCCCAGCAGCCGTATCTTGTGGCTCGTGCAAAGGAACGGGCGCAGAGGGCGGCTCAGAGCCTGTCACCTGCCCAACCTGTTCAGGCATGGGCAAGGTTCGCGCGCAGCAAGGCTTCTTCACCGTTGAACGCACATGTCCAACCTGTAACGGCATGGGCCAAACGATCAAGAACCCCTGCAAATCCTGCCACGGCCAAGGGCGTGTCGAGAAAGAAAAAGCGCTCTCCGTCAACATCCCTGCTGGCGTCGAAACTGGCACACGCATTCGTCTTGCCGGTGAAGGCGAGGCGGGTATGCGCGGCGGTCCAACTGGCGATCTGTATATCTTCATCGAAGTGGCCGATCACAAGCTGTTCGAGCGCGATAACATGAACCTATACTGCCAAGTCCCCGTGAGCATCGCATCTGCGGCGCTGGGCGGCGAGATTGAAGTGCCAACAATTGACGGTGGACGCTCTAGGGTGAAAATCCCCGAGGGCTCGCAATCTGGTCGACAAATGCGGCTGCGAGGTAAGGGCATGCCCGCCCTACGCGGCGGCGGCGCGGGCGATATGTTCATCGAACTCGCGGTCGAAACACCTGTGAACCTCACCGCGCGGCAAAAAGAGATCCTTAAAGAGTTTGATGCTATCAAGGCAGAGAACAATCCGAACGGATCGAACTTTTTCAAATCTGTAAAAACATTCTGGGATTCGATGAAAGGGTAATTTCCTCATTTCCAGTTAACTATAAGTTCACGAAATGTTCTGCAAAGTGAGTCTCATGAATCACTTTGCAGAAGCTCCCAGTTTGTTCGACGATTATGACCTTCAGGTCATTGAACGTCCTGTGCCGACCATCGTTGATGGGCACCGCCAACGCTTGCGTGATCGGTTCACCACATGCGGCGCAACCTCGGTCGCTGACTACGAACTACTAGAACTCTTATTGTTCCGCGCCATCCCACGTTTGGACGTCAAACCGCTCGCCTTTGCGCTGCTTAAGGCGTTCGGAGACCTCAATCAGGTTCTCGCCGCCAGCCCTGCAAGATTGGCACAAATCACCGGTTGTGGTGCGGCTGTCATCACAGAGCTAAAGCTTGTCGAAGCCGCCGCACACCGCATGGCCCGTGCAAAGGTGATGCAGCGCTGTGTTATCTCTAGCTGGAGCGCCGTCATCGACTACTGCCACACAACAATGGCACACCGCGACACGGAACAATTCCGCATTCTGTTTCTCGATACAAAAAACACCCTGATCGCCGATGAAGAACACGGCCATGGCACGCTAGACCATGTCCCCGTCTATCCGCGCGAGGTCATGAAGCGCGCGTTAGAACTCAACGCCGCCTCTCTGATCCTTGTGCACAACCATCCCTCTGGTGATCCGACACGTTCAGATGCCGACATCGCCATGACAAAGCAGGTCGAAGCGGCGGGAAAAACCCTTTCAATCACGTTGCACGATCACATCATCATTGGCAAATCCCGCGAGACGAGCTTTCGCGAATGGGGATTGCTTTAATTACTGAGCAACCCACAATTCTACACGGCGGTTCGTCTGACGACCCCATTCCGTATCGTCACAGCCCATAGGGAGCGCTTCGCCGAAGGCCTCGGTCTCGATCACGACACTCTCCGGCAACGTGCCACCCATCAACTCTTCCAGATCGCGCAAGACCGCAACGGCACGCGCACTCGACAAATCCCTATTCGCCTCGGCCCCGCCTCGCCCGTCGCTAAATCCAACAAGCATCAATGGACGACCATCGTAGCGGCCATCCCTGATCGCCTGCGCCAAGGCCAAAAGGTTCGAGCGTGACTGTGCATCTAAGCGGGTCGAGCCAACCTCAAACCGAAAACTTGTCGAAAGTCGGACTTGTGCTCCAAGAACGCGCACCATGCGCTGCAATTCCGTCAGGGGCATATCATCTCCCGCAGCCGCAATCGCATTGGCAAAACGCTGTCCCTGTGCATCAAGCGAAATGGGCACAGCCCCTTGATCCACAAAGCCAGCACGGCGCACCACAAGTTGCGCATCAGGCCCGCGAGAAGCCACGCGAAAAAGTCACGCGCAAGCGGCGGCAAACGGCGGCTTGGCATATACAAGAACAACGGCGCGGTCAGCGGATAGTCTTCGGTCTTCAACGTCGTGACACGCGGCGACGTGATGAACCCGCAATGATCACGCAGTGCGATCGGCTGCACATTTTGCACGACCGTTTGTGGCAGGATGCCTAACGCGCCAGCATCCGCATCGACCGCTGCGGCCAATTCTTCGTCGGACGCGTGGCGAATAACCTCTGCGCTCATCTTGCCGCCAGACGCACGCACCACTTCGTCGATAAATCGTTGCACTTGACCGTCCGCCTCGGGACCCAGATGCACGGTAAGTGGCAAATCTTCCCCGTTGATGTCCGTCCAACGCGTAATCCGCCCTGAAAAAGCGCCCGCGATATCGGACAATGAGATCACCGACACATCCGACCGCATCGACACCACAGGCACCAAGGCATCAAGGCCAACAATCCTGCTTTGACGCGGCGCATCCAGACGGCCCAGCCCTGCTTCAGAAGCCAGTTTTGTCTCAACTGCGCGTACCTCGCGCACGGACATTACAATATCCGCCTCATGGGCGATCAGGTCGGCAAAACCTTCATCCGTTGATGTCGCCCGAAACGAAAACCGCGCGATAGGCTTTGGGTCATCGCCTGCTGTCATTGTCTGGGTAAAATGTGTCGTATCACTTTGCTGGGTGGCAACCACCCAACCTTGTGATCGCGCGAACCCTTCAACGAGTGCTGGCATCAAAAGGTCCGCCATGCGCCGAGACCCCGACAACTTCAACTCGGGGAAATAGGCGGTCGCATCTGGGCAAATCTCGCCTTCACAGGCAACGGTATCGTAGCGCAGTGTCAGCGGGCCAAATTCAGATTCAATCTGAATATTCTCGCCATCATATCCGATATAGCGGCCCGACACCTCAAGACCGCCACCTTCAGACCGCAAAGTTACATTTTGCGCTACAGATGTAGTCGCACAAAAGAAAAGCGCGGCGATGATCGCCGCGCGTTTCCGAAGTCTGCCAAACTGGCCTGATTCATTACGCGTCATTTCGCGGCGAGTGTCAGGTCCTCGAACATATTTTTCAACACTAGAAATTCACCAATTGCGTCGCAATCGGGCAGTGTCATCGTCAAATCAATCGCCGAAGGCTCTAAACCCGCGTTAAGCTG
>Ga0115545_1001681_pt1 | contig 11214 bp, 27 predicted proteins | sample COGITO_mtgs_1003_FD_87188 | JGI IMG/M metagenome (GOLD analysis project Ga0115545, IMG submission 87188) | Pelagic marine microbial communities from North Sea - COGITO_mtgs_100330 | ecosystem: Environmental > Aquatic > Marine > Epipelagic | place: Germany:Helgoland, sampling site Kabeltonne...
GAGCAATACCTGCTGCGTGCGAAGCCTGTGGAGTCTTTTCTCGTATAGACAAACTGTGCAACTGTTCGGAGGAATCCGAATGAGTCACATTGAAGCAATTTCTGTTTCGGTCGGAGAGAAGGTGATACTTTCTTATTCCGATTTGAGCGATGAAGAAGCAACAGTAAGCATTGTCGATGACAACACTGTGCAGGTGAGGCTACGGGGGTTCCCCTACCTCATCAGCGCAAGTGACTTTGCTGACTTCATCCTTGACCAAGTTAACATGACCCGAGCAATCGGGTGCTGACTTGCTCCAAACTAGATGAGCGAATTATTTCGAACACAATATGGCAAAGAATGGTTTAGACAAGAGGGATATTCCCTTGACTCTGAAGGTAGAAGAAAGTTATACCACAAGATACGCGAATGGGAATCCGTCGCTATTAGTGGTATACACGGCTGGGCGCACTCTATGGGTGCAGCCGCCCGTGCTTCACGCTACCCATTTGAATTCCATATGAGAAGATTACTTATCGAGGTTAAAGGGCTAGACTATGTTCAAAACATAGAGTCCCGTAACCTTGAGCAGCGTCAGAAACAAGAAGTCGAAAGTCAGAAAGCGAAAGCCGAGAACGATAGATACTTGTCTGACCTTGACAGACGGCTTAGAGATGCTCTAGGCTGACTTACTGCCAACTAGAACCACTGAGATAGCAAACATGCGCTGGAGGTCGCTACTCCGGAATGCCTTTGCGAAGCCCTTTACGGGAACTCAGAAGTTTGTGAGGCTACCTTACGCTCGTGCTTCCAGTAGGAAGATGTAGTCAGTTGCATTATTGCGCTGACGAGAGTGGTTCCTCACAAAACTAGATTATAATGAATACAAAAAAACTTTACATTTGCCTACTATACCAATCCGTTTACCTTACCGGACTATTAGTGGGATACTTTTTGTTATAGAACATACTGTTCATTAAACTAGATTACAATGGCGATAACTTCAAAAGGAAACCGAGTACGCAGGCCCAATATGCAAATTGCACGGGCGTACAACCGCACTTGGAACGAGATAGAATCAATGCTCGAATCAGCAGAGGATAAGCGCCGCGAATGGCAACTATTCTTTGAGCGAGCGAAAAAAATGAAAAACCGTGAGGCCATGAAGGAGGCCGCTAGAAATAGCAAGGCGCTTGAAGGAGTCGTCAAGACTCTAAAGTGGACTCTCGGTGAGCAAGGGGTTTCTGATCCACTGCAATGATTTAACTAGACAATTATGGGATATGAAATTATTAGGCTAGACACCAACAAAATGGTGATGGCTATAACCGACATATACGATGAAAACTACTTCAGAATAAACATCTGGGGCATGATTAAGGCACACACTTTGGCGCTTTGGGGTATCGATGAGATAGACCTTGGCACCGTTTTAGAAGTGGTGTCGCGGGATCCACAATCAGTGGATTCTGTGGAATACATGAGTACGTGGCATAGGGAAATGCTAGGATCTCCGTTTGAAGAGTTCCTCTACAACTTTAGAGGAGTCTTAGCGGAGAACTGTAAGAAGTACTCCGATGCACTCGGAGCTGCTTTCAGCAAGATAGACAACTCACCAGTTGCTATCGAGAGGCTAACAAGTGAGACAAACTACGAAAGAGAACTCTGCGATTTCTTGTCCAACTCCCCAAATGGAGTGTGGATAGAATGAACGAGAGCTTGCTTTACGGTTTGCTCATAGCGAATCTACTGCTCTGCTACCTCATCGGACTACGAGTCCGAGCAATCAAGCACGATGTTGAGTGTATGCACGATTTTGTGCACGCGCTTGTAGAACATCCGTTCTTTGCTGCTTTTTCCGATGCTGAGAGATTCTCTCAAGCAATGGACAAGAAGATGAAAGAAGAACATCAACGGGCTTACGACTCACAGGTTCCCGACCCATTCAAAGAATGGGATGAAGCCTGAGTCACTAGATGAAACTATCAGAAGCATATGATAAAATAGTCGCGAATAAGAACATACCAAAGGAGATAACTACTTCTGTGTTTAAGATTATGAACGACTGCTCACGAGGTAAATATACCGAACAACAAGCAATAAAAAAAGTAAAAAGATTGATGAATGCAATGCAAGCATCAGCCAACTACTTGATCAAATTGCTAGACGACTGAGCAACTAGATGAAAGAACGAGACGATAAGTTTTGGGAAGCAGTGATTAAGTACGAGAAGCTATGTACTCTCCGCCGAGAACTGGCGGGAGAAATAGAAGAAGTAAAGAGCCTCTTGTTTAAGGGGCTATGGAACAAAGACCAGCCTGACCAGGAAATTACCCGGTACTACGGCAATAAGCGCATTCGCGTGAAAGCCACCAATGGTACTACTTTTTCCATCACTGCTTTAAGAGAAAAGTTCGGAGATGAGTGGGTAAATGAACACTCGCAGAAAACCAGCTCCGGGACCATCGAGGTCAAGTACATGAAGAAAATGGGTCCGCCCAAAACTCAGTACTGATCGACTAGAATGAGTAAAAGCCCGCTATGGAAGCGGCTCGACCACACTGGGTTTGTGAAACCCAGTAACAGGATCAAAGGCAAGGTATACCTCTCTAGCAAAGGGGTGATTGGTATATGGAATGGGCGCAGATTTCACTGCGAACATGGCCGACCAAAAAATGCCTGCAAAGATTGTGGTGGAGCCGGGATCTGTGAACATGGGATACGACGAACTATTTGTAAAAAATGCAAAGGTGGTAGTATCTGTGAGCATGGCCAATTCAGACAGTTTTGCAGAAAATGCAAAGGTAGTGCTATTTGTGAGCACGGTAGACAACGGTCTCACTGCAAAGATTGTGGTGGGAAGATGATCTGCAAGCACAACATCTACCAAAATAATTGCAAAAAATGTAACGGAACCAACATATGTGAGCACAACAACCACCGCTACTCTTGTAAAGAGTGCATAGGAACTTGTGTTCACGGAAATGTGAGGACAACTTGCAGACGATGCAAAAAACTGATCTAAACTCAACTAGATGAATGAATTGTTACATTGGCCCAAGGCCAAGATAAACAAGATGGAGGGGATGCCCCTACATCACCGAATTGGATGGGGGATTACACTACTAGGCTATATCGTAATGGTATCTATACTAGTAGTAGTCTTCACGCCCATTGTATGGTTATATCGTAAAGTGATATGACGACTAGAACACTATGAGTGAATGGAAATTAACACATGGAAAAGACGACGACCCAAACGGACCCCCTACCTACTTCTCAGTAGCGGCGGGTGTGACACTGGATCCGCCGGTAAAGCAGGGAGAAATTCACGCTTTCCTGGCCGAGATGAACAGCGCCGCAGAGGTCTTCGTCAAAGAGATGGCCGCCGCAAATGAAAAAATACAACGAGTGTTGTCTTCCAGCAAGGCTGGAAAAACACTAGGAGAGAAAATGCTCTCTGACCGACTCATGGTCTTCCAACAGGAAGCCGGGATGAGTCTCATTGTGATGCGCGACGGGCCAACAAAAAAGCCAAAAAAGAGAAAGAAAGAAACGAAAGTGAAGAGTCCAGCGGCTAGTAAGAAAACTAGCGAAGTGAAAGCTCCGATCAAGCCAAAGGCTCCCGAACCGAAGCTACCGACCCACAAGCAACTTGCTGAAAAGTACGATGCTTATACCGGTGCGCTAAGTGAAGGAGACATGAATCGAGCAGAGCTTGTGAAGCACTGTGAAGACTACCTGTTGATGCGGGCCGCCACGGTCCAAAGGAGAGGCGACCTACGGGTCACACCGAAGCAACTGATGACTTACGTTTCTGAAAAGATGCCTTCCTTCGGGATGGCATTTGGCCTGGAAGTACTGATACCTACCCTGGTGTCGGACGGATGGGTAATCTTTCAAGTCAAGGAAGGCGGTTCAGCGTATATCGTTCCCCACGGGGGCGGGACGCCTGGACATATGCCTAGTGTCCCGAGCCACCCGGTTTGGGACCGAGTCTGAACGACTAAAATTGGCTACTAGAGGTAATATGGTTAAGAAAACGACAACAGCCAAAAAATGCATATATTGTAAGGCAAAGCTTGCCCGCCCAAAAGGAAAGGGGGCTTCACCCCGATATAGTGCACAATACTGCGAGAAACACTGGGCGCTGGTCACAAGACTGCGCGCGCTCAGACAACCTTGTAGGGCTATCGAATGCAAAAACCCTGCGGACGAAGACGGATACTGCGATCCTTGCAGACCCTTCGCCGCTGATGAGAGCCCGCTCCGCCTTGATTGGTTGGAAGGAGACGGCCTGCTTGAAACAAACAGGCCTGCTTGCCAGTACACTGGTGAGAAGATTTCGAACGGAACTTATCGTTCGGACAAAGTGAACAAAGAGATCTCTGAGATCTACCACGCCCTAAACGATTAGAGCGGCGGTTAAGTTCATAAGCCTACCAATGGAGCAAAAATCACCAACAAAAGGTGATACTAGATGGATGAAAAACAGACGTCAATGAAGGAGTTCATGGAGAACTTCAAGGAGCAAGAAGCAGAAGATAAAGACCTAGTGCCAAGCGGCGAGTTCGAAAAGAGAGACACTCTCTCGACCGAGCGCGACGTGGTGTACTCAGGATACTTCATCGAAAGCTACCAAGGGGACATCGAAGGCAAGTTCGGCAAGAACACCGCCGTTCGAGTTACTTCCCCTGAAGGAACGAAACTGACCCTTTGGGTGAATGGTTACGAAGAAGAACACTTCGGACAGTTCATGACAAAGATCGAAAAGAAAGGCGCGACAGCGCTCGACGAAGATGTGAAGACAGGTGCTATCACCTTGACACCTCCGGTCAAAGTTGACTTCATGCGCTCCCAAGTGCCAAGCAAAGATGGTGATCGAAGATACAACAAGATCATGTTCATCTTGAAGGCACACGGCGAAGAAGTTCAGTACGAACTCGACTCCCTTTGAGGGGGTCCGCCAACTAGATGCAAAATAAGCTTAATGACACAGTATTCCAATGTGTACACTGTAGAAAGCGATGCACGAGTAAAGAAATAGAACTTAGTCCAAATAAGTTCATTTCGTGCTTGAACTGTGAGGCGAAGATCGCCTTGTGGCAAGAGTCGGTGGGGAAACTACGCTGACACTAGATGAGTAAAAGGAATACTAACGCAATAAAAATACCCTCGGCTCTTGTGAGTCGGGCCAAGAAACTAGACATCGAAAAGATCACCCTTGAATTTTCGGGTGGTAGCGATGAAGGCTACTTGGATGTATTTTTTGAGAGGACCAAAAAATGGAAAGAGAACGAAGCTGATTCGCGGATAAACCTTCGCAACGACTTAGACGGTTGGGCGGCTGAAGCCTACGGCTATGGTGGAGCTGGAGACGGATCCAGATACGGAGACACATATGTATACGATCTGGTGAACAATACCGTGACTTGGTACGACTGGTGGCAGGACATCGTAAAGGGAGAGGAAAGGGTTGACGCCTTGGGCTCACTCTGAATCGACCGCCCTTAAATGGGGAGGTAAGCCTGAAGACTATATGGCGCTACACAACTGGCTGGATGAAACCAAACAGTATACTGGCGACTGGACGCACCGGGCACTACGACACCATTCTGCTGGAATACAGTGGGGAATCGACAAGTTCGGCGACTCCATTGTTAATTCTAATGGGAAACACGTTCCTGTGAAAATGATCCTCGAAAAACACATTACTGAAGACTGTGGGTACATACCTACGCCAAGCGAATACTTGAAACCTCTACGAGATCATCCAGAACCATGGATGCTCAGAGTAAAGAAAAAGCGAGTACAGATGCTTGAGCAGATCTGAAGTATACTAGATGACTTGTATAAACGAATACAAAGAATGGATTGAGGGAGGGGTGGCTTACTACTGTGAGACACTAACTGAAGACTTTGATGGTAACAAAAAGAAAGCCTACGATTATGCTAAAAGGCATGCGACGTGGGAAGACATACCTTACCACATTGTCGGAGACCCCGATGAAAATCCCAAACTTGCGGAACTGTACGCTGCTGTCCTAGCAGAAGCAGAAAAGCGGTTTGCAGCAACTCTGCTCGGAACTTTCTGAGCAACTAGATGAGTAACGAAAGTGAAAACGACGATAAGGTGCAGTGTGACATTTGTGAAGACTACTTTGACTACGACGAAACAATTGTGGTCAATGCTAGATATTGCATATCGAACTGTATCGAATGTGTTGATCGAGAAGACTCCGAACTGAGGTACATGTATCTCAAGGACGAAGTTAGTTCTGTCAACCTTGTAGAGACACCACCGGAGGCCATACAATGATCACAAGCATATTGATTGCTTTGGTGTTCATGGTAATTATGGCCGTGATAGGCGAATATGTCCTAAACGTGTACTCTACACACATTGAACATCTGACTAATCCAGAGAAGCCTGAGGCTTCTCTAGACGACGAGTGATGTACTAGATTATGATATTGGCATTGAAACACGCGTAAAAGTGAGCCCCGACCCAAAGGGTTTGCGAAGCACGATCCTAGTATGGGTCCTTGAGTGCATCGTATGGTTTCAATGTTGGTCGAGTCATCTACTTGGGGGAGAAGACCTCCACGCTCCACATCGTAGTATTAGTAGTGTGGCGCTCGGGGATAGGGAAAACCCCCGACAGGGTGACGGCGGACGGTCACCAACAGATGAAAGATTTAGAAAATGAATCTGAAGAAGATACGCCCGAAATGAAACTTTTGGTGGCCACAGAAAGGGCCCTCGAATTTAGACATGTGAAGAAGGAATATGATCGAGCATGGCGGAAACTGCAAGGAGCAGTTACTGTCATGCCTGATCAGTTTTTTTGGCCACTTGTTGACAAGCTTCGTGCGCAGATGATGAAGAAAGGCAACATGACCCCAGACAATTGGCTACGCCAATGTATAGATGCTGAGAAAGCATACAGAGAACTGGTGGTCGCAGAGCGTGAAACTGTTCTGCACTGGGTGTCTTTCTACAATACGTGGCAAGCAAAGAGTCAAGAGTGGTCGAAAATGATCACTGATAAAGCTGACCCCGAGGAGTCTTCACACCGTGGAGACGATGCTTGGGGCGACTTTGTCGATGCTTTGCCGCTACTGGGTTGGGACTTGTACCTTTACGTTGAACAGCTTGAAGATAAAACCCTAGACGAAACAAAGTTTAGGAAGCAAGTGGGTACTTACCTGCTAGCCAAGCTATCTCCGGTTGAGGAGTCCTTGGATAAAACCATGGCGCGAGCAAAGGGAATCGAAATACTTGTGAAAGACATCTTTGAAGGAGAGAATTACATTCTTTCCTCGATAAGTGACTACAATCAGAAGCGATTCTTGTATGACGCCGAAAACCCTGCCTCCGAGTGAGGCAACTAGATGAGTAACGAAAGTGAAAATGATAATGATAAAAGAATCCCACCTTGGACGATGAGAACAATTCGTGAGGTGTTGGACACGATGAGATCCCTCATAGAAAATGAGGGCTGCGAACTAGATACGCCCATCGTGTGGTATCATTTAGAGGATGGTAACTTGACTGGTGTGAGCCATGAGTGTTGCCATGTATTCCATGGGTATGATGAGTCATGGGTGGAACTGACACTCCATGACCCACATGCGACGGAATGAGCAAAATATACAAGGCCCAAATGGGCAACTAGATGAGTAACGAAAGTGAAAAACCAGATATGGACGAAATCGAGTCCATAAGTTGCTATAATTGTGGTGCAATCGAGGTTCAATTGTATTTGAATCACGAAGTGCACGATTACGCATATAAACAAGTGACCTGTCTACCGTGTGCCTTAATTTGGCAGAAAACCAGCGGTAGTTGATAAGCCTCTAACTGAGGCAACTAGATGAGTAAAAACAAATCAGAAGAACCCGCCTTAGTTATCTATGGCGATCAAACAATTTACTGGACGCACAGAATTACATCTGAGCAAGTCAGAAAAGCCTTCGTAGAACAAGTGACGGGTAATGACCTACACTGCGACGAAATAAACGCATACGAGAAGATGAGCGCATTCGTGCGAGAAACATATCCTACTCGATTTGAAGGATTGAACGAACAAGAAGCAGAATGGCTAGTAGATGAACTAGTCGATCAACATTACGAAGATAAGTATCAAGAGATTATCGACGAGTATATTGATAGTCTCTCGACTAAAAAAATGTTGGCTGCTCTTCATAACGAATGTGATCGTGATCTTGCAGAATTGTTTGACTTAAACTGGAGCCTTGATGCTGCTACTGATGGTAGTAGAATTAGAGTATCTCTAGACTAATGCCCTAAGAGGCTACTAGATGAGTAACGAAAGAATTGACTTTACAAATAAGATACGCATCCCCATGTATACTAAAGAAGTAAGTGAACAATGGGATGAAATCGTCGCCAATCTTAAGAAAGGTGATGAAGTATTTGGACGCACCGTAATAGGTGTGTGCGTTTGTAATCAAATAATGCTTGACGAAATCCCGGACGGAACCTACAAAGGTATTTGTTCAGGTCACACCGCTTGTCAGTGGTGCGAAAATTGCGGACCAAAGTTAGATGAAGACTTTGACTTTGAGGCTACCAGTGAAACTGGTATTGGAACTTGTAAGGAATGTTCCGCAGAAATCAAAGCCTCCGAGTGAGGTAACTAGATGAATAACAGAATTGATTTAACGCAATTTGAAGGAATGACAAAAGGCGAATGGGTCTATGAGGAAGGTGAAGATGGAACAGCATGGTTAGGAACCCTGCTGATTCCGCATATTGGTGCTGAGACACCTGAACACCCTCATGGAACACCATATCCTGTGCTATCAGCAAGCGGACATGGTTATCACTTGACAAGAAGTGATATCAAGGCTATGGCCGCAGTTCCTGAACTAATTGCTGAGTTGAAGAGAATGTACGAGCGTGAAGACGCTCTCGTTGGCGCAATCAAAGAATTGCGTGACAGTGAAGATAGCACGGGATGTAGTGAAGACCTAACGGTTGTTCGCTTAACACCTATGCAAATACTTTACGAACTATTCCCCGATACTGCGTATTGGGGATGTGCTTGTCAAGGACCACATACTGGTCCTTGCTGAGAAGCCTCCGAGTGAGGCAACTAGATGAGTAACAATATGAAAACATACGCAGGGCATGGCTTTCTAGATGACCACGAAGAAGTTCGGATCCTAGTCGATCTGAGCGTGGAAGAAATTAAGAAAGACCAGCAGACGGCGACAGGGATATTCGCAGCGAATCCGAACATTATGGAGATAGTGTTCAGAGCTAGCGACCCTATCGAAATAGAGATGGATGAAGAATCAGAAGATTCGGAATCATACGTCCTTGCCCCTGCTCCTGAAAAACATGTAAGAACTACGAATCAATTCAGTATGCGGTACGCCAATATGTCCTTTCATCGATTTGGACAAATCTACTACCGAACGCGCCCCAAACACTGGGACGCTGTCTTGGCACTCGATGTCAGGAAGATACTGGAATAATCTACGCACCGTTGATATACTGTGGTGAAAGTGGATACTAGATGAAACCTTCAAGAAAAGACCGATACCGCGCTGAGCGGATATTGATGAATCGCGTACTAACCTGCACGGACGTAACCCGACAGGAGCTACAGGATCTGCTCGCAGATCATGCTCCTGAGGTTCTGACTGGCCAATACCAAGTCAGAGCCACTCTGATAAATCTAAACAGGTGCTTTTCGTCTCTTACGGGTAGATACCTATGTATGTTCGACACTCGAACTAGGGTGTATACTGTAAGTGATGAAGCTAGAGAATTCTGCGATGAATTTTTACTTAGAAGTGACGGATCATACCGTCACCCGATCTCGATGAAACAAATGCGGGATTGGGACAAATCACTCCGTGGAATGGAGTGAGGTAACTAGATGAGTAACGAAAGTGAAAATGAAGAATACTTGAGATATTGTGTTATTGAATACAAACCAAGTATACAGGAAGAATACAAGAAATGGGCTAACACCGATGAAGACTTTCTTGCACCAGACTACGAATTGATAGTATGGGGTGAGGAATGCGGTCAAACGCAAATTGTCTCATTGAATAGAGCAAGCTCGAACAGTCTTTCTTGGCAGTATGTTGGTGGTAGTGAACTTTATGATTTCTACTACACGCTATGGGATAACATGAAAGACGTAAAGGAAGAAGTAATGGAAGAGGTGGAAGGAATACTCGCTAACATCTTCACAGAACAACCTGTGATGGAGCGAGATCCATTTATCGGATTCGTTGCCTAATTCTTCAACTAGATGAGTAACGAAAGTGAAAATGAAGAACCTGAGATAAATTGGGAATACCTAGCAATGAGGCGCAATGAGTTAGACAACTCAAAGCCCGCTAGAGTATTTTGTATGATTTGTACTCGGGAAGTTGGGTCATTTGGTGAATTCTGGGGCCGATGGCCTAAAACCGAATTCACCTGCACAGACTGCTATTGATTTAGCAACTAGATGAGTAACGAAAGAGTTGACTCGGCTATGGCTGAGAAGATACTACGAGGCGACGACACTGACCCCGACATTTTACAGTCGTTAGGGTTAGAACTGCTTGCTGAGTTGAAGAGATGTTATGAAGAACTTGATAAACTACCTACGAGATTGGAACTGATAGAGATTTTTAACTATCAGAAATGGCTTGAATATGTCGAGTCATACTTTCTCGCAGATGGTTCATTCAATCAAGATGCAGACTTTGTGCGTAAGTGTGCCGTGAACGAAAAATACGGCTATCGCATAGAAGTTATCGACGGTGTTGAAACTGTCGTGCATGAGTCAGAATACTAACCTCCGAGTGAGGTAACTAGATGAGTAACGAAAGTGAAAGAATAAAATATCTTGAAGAGACTCTTTGGAAGGTCGCAAAAATGTTAGATATGGGCCTCGGCCTTGACGACTTTGCTCCGGACGAAAAGACACGGAATGAGATGTATGAATGCCTATTGGAACCAAGAGATTATCTCACTGGTGCTTTAGGTATGACTTTCAGTGAATGGTGGCAAATAATGGATGCCGACCCAGACCACTGGGTTAACGAATGGTATGCTAAGGCATACGGACAAGCCTCCAAGTGAGGCTACTAGATGAGTAACGAAATCTGTATAACAGAATACGAAACTGACATTGAAGGAGGAGCAAGTTACTTTTGCTCTGAATTAATTGAAGACTTTGACGGAGACAAAAAAGAAGCGTAC
>Ga0115545_1001702_pt1 | contig 11120 bp, 9 predicted proteins | sample COGITO_mtgs_1003_FD_87188 | JGI IMG/M metagenome (GOLD analysis project Ga0115545, IMG submission 87188) | Pelagic marine microbial communities from North Sea - COGITO_mtgs_100330 | ecosystem: Environmental > Aquatic > Marine > Epipelagic | place: Germany:Helgoland, sampling site Kabeltonne...
AGACCTAATACTGAACCGAACCGGTCTGCCGGAGGCCTTGGGTTCTGAGTCACGCTGCCATATTAATTTTGCTCGCGGAAGAATAAGACTGCTCTTCCGCTTCGGCAGGCGGTAACTTGCCGATTGGCTCCAACAGCCGGCGATGGTTGAACAACGCTGACCGCATCAGGTGCGGGATCGATCGCCGCAAAGCGTCAAGGCAGTCGTCGAGCGGCAGCAATGCGTGGCGCCGGTAGGCTACGATCATCGCCTCCTCGGCTTCCGCCAGGGTCGTGGAAATGAGGGGCCTTCGGCTCGGTCTTCAGATCCTCAACGGCTGCCCGCTTTCGCCACTTCGCGACAGTCTTCGGGTTGATGCTCATCTCTCGGCTCAGCGTCGCGAGCGAAGCTTGCGATCACTATATTGCTGCTCGGACGACGTGCGTAGTCTTGGCGGTCCCGTGACGAACCTGTCCATACGGCTTCCTTCCAGTCCGAAGAAAGGATCAGACCATCAACCACTGGATCAAACAGCTAAGTATCCTTCATCGCGTACGCGCCGCGGCCGCTTGCAAGTAAGCATCCGTTTTCGCTCGAGATGTGCACTTCGGCAACGCTCAACCGTTTACTGATCCGCAGGATCTTTCCTGTTGCTGTTAGCGTCTCTCTGCTGGCGGGCCGGTGATAGTCGACATGAAGGTCGGCAGTAGAAGTGCAGAGGTGGCCGCTGGCGAGCACGGTGTAGAAGCCGGTAAGATCAATTAGCGCGGCGAGAATCCCCCCGTGCATTGCGGGCAGGGCTGGGCTCGAGATCATCTCGTCGCGCCACGGCATGGAGATCGTGATCCCCTCCGGACCGCTGGTCCGCAGGCTCACGCTCAGCCATCGATGAAACGGAGCGACGCGCAGTGCTTGTTCGAGCATTTCATGGTTCATCGGCGACAACCTACCGTTCGTGAGGGCACCGGGCGCGTGAGGACCCGTGAACTAATCGTCATCAGTACTGCTGCGCAGGGACGTGCAGGACAAGCCCGTCGAGGTCGGGTTCCAATTCGATCTGGCACGCGAGTCGGCTGTCCGAGGTCGCTCCCTCGGCGAATTGCAGTAACTCCGCCTCCATGCTGCCATCGGCGAGGCGCCCGACCCGGTCAATCCATGCCGGATCAACATGGATGTGACATGTGGCGCAGGCGCATACACCACCGCAGTCGCCGTCGATTCCCGGCACGTCATTGAACAGGGCCGCGTCGCGCGCCGAGCGACCGGCTTCAATTTCGACGGGATAGGTACGGCCATCAGGGCCCAAGAAGGTGAGCTTGACCACGGTTCTCGTCTTTCGCGTGAGAGTCAGCGTGCGTGGAGCTTGACCGGGAGGCGCGTGATCCCGCGGACGAGATTGGACAGGAGCCGCTCGGGCTCACCGACGACCTCGACGAAACTGAAGCGCTTCTGGATTTCTTCCCAGACGATGCGCAGCTGGAGTTCGGCCAGGCGGTTGCCCATACAGCGATGTATCCCAAACCCGAACGATAGGTGATGTCGCGGATTAGGCCGGTCAATGACAAAGTCCTCGGCTCGGTCGATCACCGTCTCGTCGCGATTGCCTGACAGATACCACATAATAACCTTCTCACCCTTGCGGATTAGCTTGCCGCCGAGTTCAACGTCCTCAATGGCGGTACGGCGCATATGCGACAGCGGCGTTTGCCAGCGTATGATCTCGGGGACCATGCTGCCGATGAGCGAGGGGTCCTCACGGAGCTTTCGGTATTGATCGGGGTAGCGATTGAGCGCCAGGACGCCCCCACTGATCGAATTGCGAGTCGTGTCGTTGCCACCGACGATGAGCAGCAACAGGTTGCCGAGAAACTCGAAGAACGGCATGTCACGGGTGGCCGGAGAATTTGCCATCATAGTGATCAGGTCGTTCCCCTCCGGACGATCGATTCGCTGCTCCCACCGGCCTTTGAAGTACATTGCGCACTCTATCAGCTCCTTACGGCGCTGCTCATAACTACCCACGATTCCGGCACCTGGAATCGCAGTTGTAACGTCAGACCACCGCGAGAGTTTGGCGCGCTCTTCCCAAGGGAAGTCAAAAAGCGTTGCCAGCGTCATTGTAGTTAGTTCGACCGAAACCCTCTGAACCCAGTCGATTTCCTCGTCGACCGGAAGCGCATCTAGGATCGCCGCTGCTCGCTCGCGGATCACCGGCTCAAGCAACAATAGATTCGACGGAGCAATCGCTGGGGTCACCGCTTTACGTTGCGCGTCATGTTTCGGCGGATCCATCGCAATGAACATCTCGAGTTCGAGATTACTTTGGTCGCGGTGCATATCGTCAACAGCTATACCGCCGAGCTTGGCCTCCGAGGAAAATACCTTGTGGTTCGTGTCCACCGCCATGATGTCGTTGAATTTGGTTACGGACCAATAGGGCCCAAATCGGCTTTCGCTGCAGTAATGTACCGGATCCTCGCGCCGCAGGCGGGCAAAAAACAGCCCAACGGTGTCCTTTTGAAACAGACTGGGGCGGGCAACGTCAATCTCCGCAAGTGGGATCGCCGCCACTGTCTCGGCGGTGTCAGCCTCGGACGCGAGATGTTCTAGCACAACCGTTTCCATGAAAGCCTCGCTGCCTGACCGCGGCATGTGCGGCATCGAAAGCATGCAGCCACAAGTTGGCGCCGTCAAGATAGATGATAAGGATTCGCCCAACCTTAACCGCAGAATCGAGAGAAAAGGTTTTTCTAGACTCGGGTACCGTGAAATCGTTATAAGGGTTGGGTTGCGTGGATTTGGAGCAGGTGCGGTGGCTGCGCAGTTCCGCTGATCGTGTCGATGGTGTGGGCGGACATATTTACCTCAGGCGCCGGGTGCGGCGCTTGAGAGACAAGAAACAAGATCTCGCGGGGCGCGTGGCGGAAGCGTGGCGTGATCACTCCGGCATCTGCGGGATCGTTCCGGCGGCCGCCGGCGAACAGGAGAGGAGTAAAGATGAAAAAGACATTGCTGCTGGCTGCCAGCGGGTTCGCGACCCTTGCGCTTTCCGGCATTGCTGCGGCGCAGAACGTGGCCGCGCCAACCCCTCCATCACCCACTAGCGCTATGGATCAGACGGCGGCTGAGCCGGAAGCCGAAACTGCGGGTGCGCAATCTGATGACATCGTCGTTACCGCCCAGGGGCGCGCTCAGGTACTTGCCGATGTGCCAGTCGCCATTTCGGCAGTAAGTGCGGAGACCCTGCAGAATTCAGGTGCAAACGATATCCGCCAGCTAAACCAGGTGGCGCCCTCGCTTCTCGTCAGCTCGACTGGTTCGGAAGCTAACGGCTCGCCGCGCATTCGCGGGATTGGCACGGTTGGTGACAACCCAGGTCTTGAAAGCTCCGTGGTGGTCCTTATCGACGGCGTATATCGCTCGCGTTCAGGCATCGGTTTAAACGAACTGGGCGAGATCGATCGTATTGAGGTGCTCCGTGGGCCGCAGGGGACGCTGGGTGGTCGCAATTCCTCCGCCGGGCTCCTGTCGGTGATCAGCAAGAAGCCAAGCTTCACCATCGGCGCGAGTGGCGAAGCGACTTACGGCAATTACGATTTCCTTCGTCTTGCCGCAGGCGTGACAGGGCCGATAACCGATACACTCGCGGCACGGATTGACGGTGTCTATGTCAAACGTGAGGGCTTCTATAATGACGCGACCAACGACACTACGGTCAACGATCGTGACCGCGTTTTTCTACGCGGGCAGCTGCTTTTTGAGCCGATTGACGCCGTCAGCTTCCGCCTGATCGGAGACTTCACCAAGCGCGATGAGAATTGCTGCGCCGCGACTTATATCGATGGCACGGTCAATCCGACGATCGGCAGCCTCAATGTTCCTGCGACGCCGCTTACCACAGGCCTGCTTGTCGGAAACAACATCATCAACGTCCTGCGCGACCTTGGACAGAACATCGCCGCGTTCAGCAGCGGCTACAATCGTGACATCTCTGTGTCGCCCGGCCGCTCGTTTGCAGGGCATACGCGCGACTGGGGTGTGTCTGGCCAACTCGACTGGGACGTCGGCGGATTGAAGCTGACATCGATCACCGCCTATCGCGACTACAGGCACGATCAAGCGGCAGACCTCGATTACGGCACCGTGGACATCCTCTACAATGGGGAAGGCGGCGGCAATCGGCGCCAGTTCCGAACCTTCACGCAGGAATTGCGGGTGAATGGCACCGTGTTCGACGGGCGAATCGATTGGCTGGTCGGCGGCTTCTACTTGAACGAGAAGTTCCGCGGCACGAGCAATCAGCGCTTCGGCAGCCAATATGGACGCTTCGCGACGTGCCGTCTCGTCTCCGGCACGGCACTTGCCGCGCTGTACAATCCCGCAGCGGCTGGCTGCATCGCCAGCCAGTCGGCGTTCGCCGGTGCCTTCGGGGTGGCCGGGCCTTCGGTGTTAGGCTCCTTGTTGCGGCTGGACGCGATCAGCGACCGCGGATCCACCATCGATCGATACAATCAGGATAGCCGAAGCTTCGCCGCGTTCACGCATAACATCATGCATATAACCGATACGGTCGATCTAACCTTGGGGGTGCGTTATACCAACGAACGTAAGCGCTTTTCTGCATCGTTCGGCAACGATAACACCGCTTGCGGTCTTAATCAGGCAGCACTGACACCATTCTTGGCCAACCCGGGACTGGCCGCGGTCGCGGGCGGCATTATCGGACTTTCTTGTCAGGGCAATTCGACAGCCGAGCTTAACGGCGTCAGCATAGCCGATGAACGTAGCGAAGACGAGTTTACCGGCACGGGCGTTTTGTCGTGGAAGCCGATCGAAAATCTCCTGCTCTACGGCAGCTATTCGCGTGGCTACAAGGCGGGCGGCTTCAACTTCGATCGCTCCGCGTTGAAATCGCCGACGTTCAGCTTTGCAAGCTTCGGCGGCGGTAGCGCGCAGGCAGGTGCACAGGCGTTGACCCGCGGTTTGCAGTTCGATGCCGAAACGGTAAACGCCTTCGAGATCGGAGCAAAATACGCAACTGGACCATTCAGCCTATCGGTCGCCGCGTTCCGTCAGGACTTCCGCAACTTTCAGCTGAATACGTTCGACGGAACCGTGTACATCGTCGAGAATCTCAATGGCTGCGCCTCCAGCCTGAACGGTGGTGATCGCGACCAGAGCAAGTTCCCTTCAGCGTCTAACTACAATGCGGCGGCGGCGGCAACGGGCGCGTGTGGGTCGGACGATATTGGCTACGGTGTTCGCTCGCAGGGTGTGGAACTTGAGACGACTTTAGTACCGATACGCGATTTCCGCGTGACGGCGGGTTTCACCTATGCAGATACAAAGTTTCGTAACCAACTTGTCGGCAACGCAAGCGGTGCGCCGCTGAATCAGGCATTACGGAAACTGCCCGGCAACAGGCTTTCGCTTGCTCCTGCAGCGGTTGTCACTGGTTCTGTCGCGTGGACGCCCGATGTTGGCACCACTGGGCTGTCAGCGCTAGTTTATGTCGATACGCGCATGACTAGTGACTACATTTCGGGTTCAGACTTGTTTCCGCAGAAGGCCCAGGATGGTTTTGCGCTAGTGAATACCCGCATCGGTCTGCGCGGACCGGGTCAGCGTTGGGCAATCGAACTGTGGGCACAGAACGTTTTTGATCAGAATTATGCGCAGGTCGCTTTCAACTCGCCGTTTCAGGAGGGTGCGACCACACCGGCTTTTCAAGACCCGCAGTTTCCTGGCGGTCGCCAGATCTTCTCGAACTTCCTAGCTGAACCGCGCACCTATGGCGTCACACTTCGCGGACGCTTTTAATCCAACAGATTGGTGATCAACCGAAACTCGGTGATCGCCGAATCTAACCAGCAACACTGCAACCACCTAAAGCAGCCTATCCTATTTATGATGAACCATTATAGCGAATACCTATTGCGTTGCCGCAGAGAGAGCGGCGAGTTTTCGTTATTAAACAGAAACAATCGTAATGGTTGATGCGCTTCCAGTCCTTGGCATTCAGCCCTCCGAAGCTCCAGCGCGTATTAAGCGAGCTCTCGTGTTGGCACGAGAGATCGTCGACGACATCGAGACCAACGCTCGCGGACCAGGAGACCGGCTGCCACGCGAGGAGGAGATGCTCGCTCGATACGACGTAGCTCGGGCGACGTTGCGTGAGGCGCTGCGGTTTCTCGAGCTGCAGGGGGTCATCCATCTTCAGTCTGGTCGCGGTGGTGGCCCCGTAGTGGCGAGACCGCAGGCCGCAGATTTTGCTAGCTCAATGGCGTTAATCCTTCAGTTCATGGATACCGACTTAGCAGCATTGCTGGAGTTGCGGGAAGCGATTGCCCCGGCAGTGGCCGCCGGCGCGGCCACCAATGCGACCATCGCCGACCTTGCAGCTCTTGAAGACTGTTTGCACCGTTTGGAACGCGAGCGCGAAACACCGCAATTCGAGGAAACGAACCGCCGTTTTCATGATCTTTTAGGCTGGGCCAGCGGCAATCCGACTTTCGGGCTGCTGGTTTCCGCGCTCCATTTACTGACCCGCAACATGTCGGAAAACCTAGGATACTCGCCACAGGAGAGAGATTCTCAGCTTCGATGTCTACGCCGTGTCCTCCATGCCGTGCGACTTCGCGACGCGGTAGGAGCACGTAAGCAGATAGAACGACTTACAGCCGGCTCTACGAAGTACCTTTTCCAAAGAAGCCCTGATCTTCTGGCGCAAAAGGTTCGCTGGGGCGACGCAACGCGGATGTTTTGAAGAGGAGGTTCAGATGGCTCTACACAGCCGGATTTGCGAGTTGCTTAAGATTCAATATCCGATCCTGCTCGCTGGCATGGGTGGGGCAAGCGTCCCGGCCCTTGCGGCTGCGGTGTCGAATGCGGGCGGGCTAGGCGTGCTGGGCGCAGCTGCCTGCGCGCCGGAACTTCTTCGGGCCTGGATACGACAGACCCGAGAACTGACGGACAAGCCTTTCGGGGTGGATACGTTGTTGCCCGCCTCCGTGCGTCGCAAGGACAGCGGGGGCGGGGCCGCGGGCTACCCTGATCCTGCGGCATCACTACAGGAGAGTCGCCAGTTCGCAGCCGAATTCATGGACCGCGAGGGACTCGCCCGGCCGGAAGCCAACGCGATCATGCGGGCGGCGTCAAAGATCGACGGTCAGGGCGGACCGCCGTTGTTTTCGAAGGCGTTCTTTGAAGAGCAGATGGAGGTCGTCATCGAGGAGAAGGTGCCCGTCTACGCCGCCGGCCTCGGCAATCCCGGCCCGTGGATGGATCGTCTGCACGCCAACGGCACGATCGTCATGGCGGTGGTGGGCAAGGTTAAGCACGCTCGACAGGTCGTGGAGTCCGGCGTCGATGTGATCGTCGCGCAGGGCCATGACGGCGGTGGCCACAATTCGCCCGTGGGGACGATGGCGCTGATCCCCCAAGTGGTCGACGCCGTCGGAGATCGCGTGCCCGTGCTCGGGGCCGGCGGGATCGCGGATGGTCGGGGAATCGCTGCGGCGTTCATGCTCGGCGCGCAAGGCGCATGGATCGGGACCGCCTTCCTTGCCACGCACGAAGCCGGAATCGAGGATTTCCAGAAAGAGGCCATAGCGGAGGGAGGCGATGCGGATACCGTGGTCAGTCGCTCGCTCACCGGAAAGCCCGCGCGGATGATCCGCAACAAATGGGCTGACGCCTGGGTCGAAGCGGGGCGCGAGCCGCTTTCCATGCCCTATCAATCGATGGTCTCCGGTCCCGTCATGGCATCAGCCATCCAAGCCCGTCGAAAAGACATCCTGCCGGGGTTCGCCGGCCAGGGCCTGGGCCTGATCCATTCTGTGCGCCCCGCCGCGGAGGTGATGCGGGACCTGGTCGCGGAGGCGGAACGCGCCCTCGCAATCGCAGTCGGCAACCTCTGACGGATTCTCTGAGATGGGCAGCTTCTCCGATAAGGCAGCGATCACTGGCGTTGGCGAGACCGACTTCGTCAAGGGGACTGACCGCAGCGCAGTGGACATGATGCTGGAAGCCTCGCGACGTGCGATCGCTGACGCGGGGCTCAAGCCGTCGGACATCGACGGGCTCGTTCCGCCGCCAATCTACACCACCTCGGAAGAGCTCGCCGCAAATCTCGGGATCGAGGTGCTTCGGTATGCGAGCACGGTGCACATGGGCGGTGCGAGCCCGACCACAGCGCTGCAGAACGCGGCGATGGCGATCGCCGCCGGCCTGTGCGACCACGTCTTAGTGACGCTCGGCTGGAACGGATATTCCGCATTGCGCCCGAAGCCGGGCGCGCCTGCGACCCGGCCGATGAACATGAACACGCTCACCAACACGATCCAGGGCTTCTACGCGCCATACGGCGTGTTCCTTCCGGTGCAGATGTATGCCTGGCTGGCCATGCGGCATGCCAAGCTCCATGACGTTCCGGCAGAGGCGATGGGGGCGGTCGCGCTCGCCTGCCGTAAGCACGCTCAGCTCAACCCCAATGCGTTTACCTACGGTCGCCCTTTGGACTGGGATGCTTATAACGGCGCGCGTTGGATATCGGAGCCATTCAGACTCTACGACTGCTGCCTCGAAACCGATGGCGCCTGCGCCGTCGTGGTCTCGCGAATCGACCGCGCACGTGACATGCCGCACGTCCCGGTCACCATCGCCGGCGCCGCCGAGGGCCACCCCTACCCTGCGGACGACATCCCGTCCCGTCCCGACCCCTTCAAGATCGGGCTGTCCTACGCCGCGCCGAAGGCCTTCGAGATGGCAGGGGTCACACGTGGCGAGATGGACTTCCTGCAGATCTACGACTGCTTCACCTACGTCGTCCTACTTCAACTCGAGGCACTGGGATTTTGCGAGCCGGGAGGGCAGCTCGATTTTGTTCGCGACGGGCAGATCGAGTTGGGTGGTCGCTATCCACTGAACACGCACGGCGGTCTGCTGAGCGAAGCCCATGTTTGGGGTCTCAATCATGTCGTCGAGGCGGTCCGCCAGCTGCGCCACGATTGCGGGGAGCGTCAGGTCGAGGATGCGCAGGTCGGTCTCGTCACCGGTTGGGGTGACCTCGGCGACGGCAGCATCGCCATTCTGCGGAGGTTCGCATGAGCGACGAAGCCGATCTGCCGCCCAAGCAGCGCATGGCTCCGCGGCCCAAGCCCAGACCTCGCCCGCAGGACCCGATCGAACAGGAGTTTTGGGATCGCTGTCAGGACGGAGCCCTCCACTTCCAACGCTGCTCCTCATGCGGGAGTTGGCGTCACCTTCCCCGCTACATGTGCGCGCGCTGCGGATCACCGGAGTTCAGATGGGAACCGAGCAGCGGCAACGGCAGGCTGTTTTCCTGGACGGTGACGCACCAGGCGCTCCACCCTGCCTTCGCCGCTGACGTCCCATTCATCGCGGCGGTAGTCGAGTTGGAGGAAGGCGTCCGAATGGCGACGCGGCTGATCGAGTGTAATCCGGACGGGATCGCGCTCGACATGCCGGTCGAGCTGACCTTCGAGGTGCTCGGGGATGGGTTCAACCTGCCGGTTTTCCGGCCGGCCAAGTCTTAGGAGCGAGAGGAATGGATCTTGATTATGGACCGGAATACGACCAGTTTCGTGCGGAGGTTCGGGATTTCATCGCTCGCAACCGGCATCTGGCACCTCGATCCTCGGGACGCGCCGCGCGGCCATCGCCTGAGGCCGTAGCCTGGCAGACGCTGCTCATCGGCCACGGATACACTGCCCGCACCATCCCGCATGAATACGGCGGGTACGGCGCTGAACCCGACATCCTGAAGTCGCGGATCATCGCCGAGGAGTTCGCACGTGCAGGAGCGCCGGGCGGCCTCTCCAATCAGGGCATCTCGATGCTGGTGCCGACCCTCCTTGAACTGGGCACCGAGGAGCAGAAGCGACTCTGGATCCCTTCGACGCTACGAGGCGAGATCGTCTGGTGCCAAGGCTATTCGGAACCCGGCGCGGGTTCGGACCTGGCGGCGCTCAGGACCAGCGCGCGAGAGGAAAGCGGCCACTTCATCATCAATGGCCAGAAGATCTGGACCAGCACCGCAAAGCAGGCCGACATGATCTTCTGCCTGGTCCGGACGGAGCTCGACGCCCCCAAGCATGCCGGGATCTCGTATCTGATCTTCTCGATGGACACGCCCGGAATCGAAGTCCGTCCGCTCAGGACGATGACGGGCCACGCCGAATTCAACGAGACGTTCTTTACCGACGTCCGGGTCCCGGTCGACCAGATCGTCGGGGAGCGCGGCCAGGGTTGGTCAGTCGCCAATGCGACCCTTGGACACGAGCGTGGAATGCTGGGCGATCCCGACGCGCTGGAGAACCGCCTGTTGGCGCTGGTGAGGCTCATGCAGGAAGAACGGATCGGAGCGGCACGCGTAATGGACGACTTGGTGCTTCGTGATCGGCTCGTCGGACTGCAGGCCGAGGTTGCGGCGATGAAGTGCAACGGCATGCGCATCCTCTCGAATCAGCTGAAGGGCGAGCCGGGAGGCATGGCCAAGCTGGTCGTCAAACTGCAGAGCTGCGAGCTCGCGCATCAGATATCCGCGCTGGCGATCGATGCGATGGGCGAATTGGGGATCCTCTACGGGGGCGGCGAGCGCGAGCGCGATGGCGGTGCGTGGCAGTGGAACTACATGTTCCAGCTCGGGCTCATTATCGGCGGGGGCACCGCTCAGATCCAGAAGAACATCATCGCCGAACGCGGTCTCAATATGCCGCGCGAGCCGCGGCCAAAGGTGTCGAGGCCGGCTGTCAGAAAGGAAGTCGCCTGATGGATTTCGGTCTCTCCCCCGAGCAGGAGATGCTCAAGGACGCGGTCGCTCGATGTCTGGCGGAAACCTGCCCGCTCGATCACGTCCGAGCCTGCGCCGACGCCGGAACGGCAGTCAGCGAGGCGGTCGGTGCCGCGCTTAGCACGATGGGCCTGACTGGTCTCATGATCCCGGAAGCGCACGGGGGACTGGGATTGCCGCTTCTCGACGCGGTGGTCGTGGCGGAGGAGCTCGGACGAGCTGTCGCACCCGTACCGTTCCTCGCGCGAAGCGCGCTTGCGCCACTCGCTATGACGCTGGCGGGCTCGAACGAACAGCAGGCCAGGTGGCTGCCGCTGATCGCCTCGGG
>Ga0115545_1001710_pt1 | contig 11097 bp, 14 predicted proteins | sample COGITO_mtgs_1003_FD_87188 | JGI IMG/M metagenome (GOLD analysis project Ga0115545, IMG submission 87188) | Pelagic marine microbial communities from North Sea - COGITO_mtgs_100330 | ecosystem: Environmental > Aquatic > Marine > Epipelagic | place: Germany:Helgoland, sampling site Kabeltonne...
ATGCCTTCGGGGTCCACAAAACACAAACTCGCTTTTAAAGGAGCTAAGAATCATGGGAAACCTTGCACGGTATACTGCTGCGGACCTACCTGCGTTGATGGAACGCATAAATAGGAATAGCATTGGAATGGATGAATACTTCGATAGGTTGTTTAATCTCCACGAAACAACAAAGAATTATCCTCCATTTAATCTAGTCACGGTCAGCAACGTAGAATCGCGATTAGAAATTGCACTAGCAGGATTTAAAAAGAAAGAAGTAAATGTCTACACACAAGACGGAAAACTCTTTGTCGAAGGACAAAGAGAGGATACCGAATCCGAAACAACTTATATCCACAGAGGAATGGCTCAACGATCTTTCACCAGAACTTGGACATTGGCAGAGGATACGGAAGTTAGATCAGTTGAATTTGAGGATGGGTTGTTAACTATTGTTCTTGGTAGAATTGTACCTGAACATCATCAAAAGAAAATTTGGTTTTAATTGACATATGTGGTATAGTGGGGGTGATAAAACACCCTCTTTTTTATGGAAGTAATTACCGAAGGAAAGGTAAAAACTGTATATCAAGGTGATGATGCAGAGCAAGTCATTATTGAGTATCATGATAAGGTAACAGCAGGAAACGGGGAGAAAGAAGATCATCCTTTAGGAAAAGGATCTCTCTGTTGCAGTATTTCATCAATTATCTTTGAGAAACTTTCCAAAGAACTTATCCCAACTCATTACATCAATATGGTTGGTGCTAATAAGATGATTTGTAAGAAGGTTAGTATTGTTCCTCTAGAAGTTATTTGTAGGAATCGTGCTGCTGGATCTATTGTTCGTGAGACAACTCTTCAAGAAGGTGTACCACTACCACAACCGATTGTGGAGTTTTTTCTAAAGGATGATAGTAAGCATGACCCTCTCCTGACACCAGACCGTGTGCGTCTGATGGGATATGATCCAGAACCCTTCATTGAGATGACACTCCGTATCAATGATTATCTCCGTCAGATGTTCTACATCATGGGTATTGACTTGGTTGACTTCAAGATTGAGTATGGTTATACTGCTCATGGTGAGTTGCTACTTGCTGATGAGATTAGTCCTGATAGTATGAGACTCTGGAAGATTGGTAGTGATGAAAGATTTGATAAGGATCTATTCAGGAAGGATGAAGGTGATATTGTTCCTGCCTATCGTGAGATCCTTGACCGACTACAACCACTTGCTATTCAATGAACGATCTTAAAATCTATTGTCAAACTGAAGACGATCAAACAAATATTGTTGAGTTTATTTTCTCTCAATATGATGATGTGAAAGTATCTACTTGGGAACCTGATCCTGTGGAAACAGGAACATGGGGAATGTTTGTTGATGATTTTCCACCAGAATTAGTGGGTAAGTTGGAACAGTATCTTGAGGGTGAAGACTCTTGGGAACTTGATGAAGAAGTTGAAATTGTATTAGAATGAAACACCACATCCCTGACATCATTAAGAAGAATGCATTTGCTTGTTTCACTAGTTTGAATGCTGCTGAGAGAGCAGTTGTAGTGATGGGTGATGAAGCATATCGTGAGTCACTAGATCTTGACAACGATGCTGCTCCCTGTTGGAAGATTCCAAGTGGAGAACACACCACTTTTGCTGGATGGAATCCCGTATGTGTTCCTACTATGGACTATATTGTATGGAAATTAAAAAACCGTGAAGGTATTATCAAAGGAGAAATTTACTAATGGACTACAAAACTTCTGGAGTTGATATTATCAAGGGACGTTCCTTTGTAGAGTATCTAAAGGTACTGGCACCTAAGATTGGTGGTTTCAGTGGAATGATGGAGGTCCCATTAGGATATGAAAAACCTGTATTGGTATCTGGTGCTGATGGTGTTGGAACTAAAATTAATATCTGTAGGATTGCTAATGATTACACCACTATTGGTCAGGATCTCGTTGCTATGTGCGTCAATGACGTTATATGTTCTGGTGCTAAACCATTATATTTTTTAGATTATGTCTCTGGCAAAACACTTGATGCTAACGTCAGTGACATTGTGTATGGGATTAATGTTGGTTGCACAATGGCGGGGATGGAACTTATAGGTGGAGAGACTGCTGAACATTACAGAGCAACTGACTATGACCTTGCTGGTTTCTGTACTGGTATTGTAGAGAAGAATGATATTGTCAATGGCAGTAACATCAGACCTGGTGATGTAGTCATTGGTATTGAGAGTAGTGGTCTTCATAGTAATGGATACACACTCATCAATGATATGTTGGGGAGACATAAGATTTTCTACAAGGATATGCCTGAGTTGCTGAGACCTACCACCATCTATGCTCGTTTAATCCAGCATCTACTGGATGAAGTTCCTATTCTTGGTATGGCACACATTACGGGCGGAGGACTGCCTGAGAACCTACCACGATGCCTTCCAAAGGGTCTGACTGTTGATGTGGATTATGGAGCATGGGATATCCCAGAAATGTTTGAGACCATTCAACTTGCTGGTAATATCTCTGATGATGAGATGAGAAATGTATTCAATCTTGGTATTGGATTTTGTTTGGTTGTACCAGAAGAAGTAGTAGAAAATACACGATCTCTTATTTCAGATACTCCATTTGGTATGAGGTCTTGGGTTATTGGAAAGGTTAACTAAATAAAACTGAATATCGTCGTCGCAGACGGAGGGGTAACTGGCAAAATCCAGTTGACACCCCTCTTTTTTCTTGCTATAATTACTGAAGGAAAAATTGACTAATGGCAATTAAACTAATACTCCTGAAATCAGGAGAAGACATGATCGCAGATGTCAAAGAGATGACTGTAGGTGAGGATGATGCTCGTAGAGTAGTTGGTTACTATCTTAATCGCCCGTGTGTAATTAAGATGAGAGACCCTAACGTCATTCCAGAACTTCAGAAGGGAAATACAAAAAAAGCAGGATACGAAGTATCTTTATTCCCTTGGATTCCTTTATCTGCTGAAGAAACTGTTCCTATCCCATCTGATTGGTTGGTGACAATGGTAGAACCAGCATTCAAATTAAAAGAAATGTACATTGAGGACATTGTAAGTTATGGAAAAGACAACAATAAAAGCACTACTACTGACGACGGGTCAGATTCTGATAACTCAGATTGACGAAGTAGGAGCAGATATCGGAGAACCTGATTGTAAAATGACCAATCCTTTTTTGTTAAAGGATGATGGAACTTTGGAACCCTGGTTACTAAATGTATCTCGTCAAGACGAATTTATGATTAGTTCTGATAAGATTATTACTCTTACAGAACCCATGCCCACTCTAGTTGAAAAGTACGAAGAACTCACTAAGTAATGCGTTTCTACACTAATGTTCAGTTGATTGGAAATCAGTTCCTCGTTCGGGGAGTTGAGAATGGCAGGAGGTATGAGCACAGAGATGAATTCTTTCCTACCTTATTTGTGAAATCTAAGAGAGATTCAAAGTATCGAACATTAAGTGGAGAACCTGTAGAAGAGATTCATCCTGGTAGTGTTCGCGATTGTCGCGAGTTCTACAAGAAGTATGATGAAGTTGATGGATTTGAGATCTATGGTAATGATCGATATATCTATCAATACATTTCTAAAAAGTATCCTGAAGATGAGATTAAGTTTGATATTAGTCAAATTAAATTGGTAACTCTTGATATTGAGACAACTGCTGAGCATGGATTTCCAAATGTGGAGTCTGCATCAGAAGAGATTCTTGCGATTACTATTCAGGATTACACTACCAAGCAAATTATTACTTGGGGTGTGAAACCGTTTATCAACAAACAGAAGAATGTTACTTATCATCACTGCCCTTCGGAGCATGAGTTGTTAAGTCACTTCATTAATTATTGGATGCAAGATGTTCCCGATGTGGTAACCGGATGGAATATTCAGATGTTCGATATCCCATATATCTGCAAACGGTTGAATCGCGTTCTGGGTGAGAAACTCATGAAACGTTTCTCTAACTGGGGTCTCGTAACTGAAGGAGAGGTTTATATTCAGGGAAGGAAGCAAATTACTTTTGATGTTGGTGGACTGACTCAACTTGACTATCTTGATTTGTACAAGAAGTTTACATATAAAGCGCAAGAATCATACCGCCTTGACTACATAGCTGAAGTTGAGTTGGGTCAGAAGAAACTAGATCACTCTGAGTTTGAAACCTTTAAAGATTTTTATGCTAAAGGGTGGCAGAAGTTTATTGAATACAACATCGTTGACGTGGAACTTGTTGACCGTTTGGAAGACAAGATGAAACTGATTGAACTTGCGTTGACTATGGCATATGATGCTAAGGTCAACTATGCAGACGTGTTTTATCAGGTTCGCATGTGGGATAATATTATATACAATTACTTAAAGAAGAGGGACATTGTTATTCCTCCCAAAGTCCGTTCGGATAAAAACGAAAAGTATGCGGGGGCATATGTTAAGGAACCGATTCCAGGAAAGTATGATTGGGTTGTGTCTTTTGACCTTAACTCTCTCTACCCTCATCTTATTATGCAGTACAACATCTCACCAGAGACGTTACTTGATGAGAGACATCCAACAGCAACAGTTGATAAAATTCTTAATGAAGAGATAAACTTTGAGTTGTATAAAGATAATGCGGTGTGTGCTAATGGAGCAATGTACCGCAAAGATGTTCGTGGATTCCTGCCAGAACTCATGGATAAGATGTATAATGAACGGGTAATTTTTAAGAAGCGAATGCTTCAGGCAAAACAGGCATATGAAAAAACTCCAACTAAAACACTGGAGAAAGAGATTGCCCGTTGCAACAATATTCAGATGGCTAAGAAGATCTCACTCAACTCTGCTTATGGTGCTATCGGTAATCAGTATTTTAGGTACTATAAACTGGCCAATGCGGAGGCGATTACACTTTCTGGTCAAGTCTCTATCCGTTGGATTGAGAGTAAGATGAATCAATATCTAAATAAACTGTTGTCTACAACTGACGAGGACTACGTAATTGCATCTGACACAGATTCAATTTATCTTAATCTTGGACCTCTTGTTGATAAATTTTTTGCTAATAAGTCTAGCGACAAAGCAAAAGTTGTGGAGTTACTTGATATGGTCTGTAGTGACAAATTGGAACCGTACATTGACCAGTGCTACAGCGAACTGGCGACGTATGTATCGGCGTATGACCAGAAAATGCAAATGAAGCGTGAGAATATTGCTGACCGTGGTATCTGGACTGCGAAGAAGCGATACATTCTTAATGTCTGGGATAGTGAAGGTGTTCGATACGAAGACCCCAAACTTAAGATGATGGGTATTGAGGCAGTTAAATCATCTACACCTGCTCCTTGTAGGAAGATGATTAAGGACGCCTTGAAGTTGATGATGACTGGCACTGAAGATGATGTTATTGAGTTTATTGATAAATCTCGTGCAGAGTTTAAGAAACTTCCCCCAGAGCAGATTTCTTTCCCTCGTTCTGTTTCTGATGTTGTGAAGTATAAATCTTCATCTGATATCTATGCTAAGGGAACACCTATTCATTGTCGTGGAGCACTTCTCTATAATCATTACATCAAAGAAAAAAAACTTACTAACAAATATTCTTTGATTCAGAATGGTGAGAAGATTAAGTTCTGTTATTTGAAAAAACCAAATATTATTCATGAGAATATTATCTCATTCATTCAAGATTTTCCACATGAACTTGATCTTGACAAGTACATCGACTATGACTTACAATTTGAGAAGTCCTTTGTCGAACCACTGAAAGCAATCCTTGATGCTATCGGTTGGAATGTCGAAAAAACTGTAAACCTAGAACTATTTTTCTCCTAATGGACCTGCCTATCACTGATAAAGAACTTGCAACTATTGTAAGTGCTCTTCTCCTTGGAGGAGATACTTCTTTATATCAAAAACTCAAGAAGATCAAGGATATCCGTGATGCTAACCCAGGCGGACCTTACAAAAAAATTGCCCGTGAAGAATTTGGATTTGTACTGTAATGGATTTTTTAAAAGAGATTGTAAAAGAGATTGGAGATGACTATACCCAACTCGCATCAGACATCGACGACACAGAAATTTTCGTGGACACGGGTTCGTACATTTTTAACGGACTCGTTTCAGGTAGTATATTTGGTGGCTGTTCTGGGAATAAGATTACTGCCATTGCTGGGGAGTCTTCTACTGGCAAGACTTTCTTTAGTCTCGCTGTGGTTAAGAATTTTCTGGATAGTAATCCTGGTAGTTACTGTTTGTACTTTGACACTGAAGCAGCAGTTAATAAGTCTCTTCTTAAAAGTCGTGGCATTGACTTAGACCGATTAGTTGTTATCAATGTTGTTACGATCGAACAGTTCAGACAGAAGGCACTGCAGGCAGTAGACATATACTTAAAAAAATCTGAAGAAGAACGCAAACCCTGTATGTTTGTGTTAGACTCTCTTGGTATGCTTTCCACAGAGAAGGAGATTCGTGATGCTCTAGACGACAAGCAAGTTCGGGACATGACTAAATCTCAACTTGTCAAGGGAGCATTCCGTATGCTTACACTCAAACTTGGTCAGGCAAAAATTCCACTAATCGTCACTAATCATACCTATGATGTCATTGGTTCTTATGTCCCTACAAAGGAAATGGGAGGAGGCAGCGGTCTCAAGTATGCAGCAAGTACAATCATCTATCTCAGCAAGAAGAAAGAGAAGGATGGAACAGAAGTCATTGGAAACCTTATCAAGGCTAAGACGCACAAGTCACGTTTAAGTAAGGAGAACAAGGATGTTACCATACGTCTCTATTACGATGAGCGTGGTCTTGATCGATATTATGGTCTTCTTGAACTCGGTGAGATTGGCGGACTTTGGAAAAACGTTGCTGGTAGATATGAGATAGATGGTAAGAAAGTCTATGCCAAGGCAATCTACAAAGACCCAGAAGCATACTTCACACCAGAGGTGATGGAGAAACTTGATGAGATTGCAAAGGAGGAGTTTAGTTACGGTTCATGATTAAGGTTATTAAGACTGGAATCAACGTAAGTAAAGTCGTCGAACAACTAAAGAAGTATCCACAGGACTGGGACCATCAGAAAAATCTGAAGGACTCCCAGTCCTTAGTTGATAGGGGATTTGCAGACTTGCCAACTAGCGCACTTCAACTTATAATGGGTGGAGTCAAAACCAAAGAAGACTTTGTTGGAGACTCTGAGATCAACATCAAAACCCCTGCGTATTCTCATCACAGCGAGATCCGAAAGATTATACGCAAGCAATTTAAGAATGCAGACATTCATAGATGCGGTTTTCTTTCACTTCCTATCGATGAAATTGTAGGAGCACATGTTGACGAGGGCACATACTATCTGAGCAGAAACAGATATCACCTTTCAATACTTGGAAGGTATCAATATTTCTGTGGCAAAGAAACTGCCATTGTTGAACCAGGAACTCTCCTTTGGTTTAATAATAAACTACCTCATGGCACCGTTAATATCGGTGATGAAACACGTATAACCTTCGTATTTGATATTCCGCATGGACAAAGTTGAAATCCTAATTTTAAGAAATCTTCTTTATAATGAGGAGTATCTTCGTAAGGTGATACCTTTTATAAAGACGGATTACTTTGAGGATCCACATCAGAGAATTACTTTTGATGAGATTGTAAAATTTGTCACAGAGTATAATAAACCTGCAACAAAAGAAGTTCTGTGTATTGAGGTAGAGAAACGTCAGGACATCACTGATACTTCTTTTACTGAAGTGACTAAACTTATTAGTTACCTTGAAGATGTTGCCACTGACTATGATTGGTTATGTGATACCACAGAGAAGTGGTGTCGAGATCGTGCCATCTATTTGGCACTGATGGAATCCATTGCTCTTGCCGATGGAAAAGATGATAAGAAAGACCGTGATGCAATCCCTAGTATTCTATCAGAAGCTCTGGCAGTTTCTTTTGATGCTCACGTAGGACATGACTACCTGCTTGATTATGAGGCAAGATATGAATCATACCACCGCAAAGAAGATAAAATCCCATTCGACCTTGAGTATTTCAACAAAATTACGAAGGGTGGTCTCCCGAATAAAACACTTAACATTGCTCTCGCTGGCACTGGTGTCGGCAAAAGTTTGTTTATGTGTCATGTTGCAGCTGCCGCACTCTTGGGAGGGAAAAACGTATTATACATCACGGCTGAAATGGCTGAAGAGAAAATTGCGGAGCGAATTGATGCTAACTTACTCAATGTACCTATTCAGGAGATAACCGAACTCCCGAAAGTAATGTTTGATGAAAAGGTAACAAAACTATCTCAAAAAACTCAAGGTTCTCTTATAATTAAAGAATACCCAACTGCAAGCGCACATAGTGGACACTTTAGGGCACTTCTTAATGAACTTGCACTTAAGAAGTCATTTAGACCTGATATTATTTTTGTTGATTACCTTAATATATGTGCTTCCGAAAGATATCGCGCTGGTAGCAATGTCAATTCATATACAGTTGTCAAGGCTATTGCTGAAGAACTTAGAGGACTCGCTTGCGAAGCAAACGTCCCTATCGTATCTGCCACCCAGACCACTCGTTCTGGTTATGGTAGCAGTGATGTTGAGCTTACTGACACTAGTGAGTCCTTTGGTCTCCCTGCTACTGCTGATCTTATGTTTGCCCTTATTTCAACTGAAGATCTTGAAGGACTCGGGCAAATTATGGTGAAGCAATTAAAGAATAGATACAATGATCCAACCATCTCCAAGAGGTTTGTGGTTGGTATTGACCGTGCCAAGATGCGTCTGTATGATTGTGAGCAGTCAGCACAAGATGATATCATTGACAGTGGTAGAGAAGAAGAGTATAATAACGATGAAGCAAAACCAAAAAAATCATTTGAGGGATTTAAGTTTTGAACGGTCACTATTCTGTATTCAATCCTAGAGGTCAAAAGATTGCTGACTGTGGTGCCGAAAAGGATGCAGTTAACCTTCTTGGTATGAGAAACCGTAGATGGGAAGGACATTATTATTCGTTCATTCCTTCACCTGGTAATATCATTAATATTTCTTCTGGTAAACAACTTCCAACTAAAGATATCATTGTCAATATGGACGGTGGTGTTGGTGGTAGTTGGCAAGAAGTAGTAATTAAAGAACTCCCTCAAAATTGTCAAGAACCATTTATCCCCGATTTTCATGACTAAAGTTGATACCGAAAAGTACCTTGAATTTGTAGAAGGAGTCACTAGTGCTCCAAGTCTAGACTGGCCAGTTCTTGCTGCACGACTTAGTGAGTTGGAAGTAAATGATGCAAACGTCTCACAACTCTTAACTGCTGCTCTTGGACTATCTGCAGAAGCAGGTGAGTTTACTGAAGTAGTAAAGAAGATTTTCTTGCAGGGCAAACCTTACAACGAAGAGAATGTCTTTCACATGAAACGTGAACTGGGTGATATCTGTTGGTATCTGGCACAGGCATGTATGGCACTTGATACTACCTTTGATGAAGTGATTGAGATGAATGTAGAGAAACTCAAAGCACGATATCCTGGTGGTGAGTTTGATGTTCATAGTTCTGAGAACCGGGAAGAAGGCGACGTTTAATGCTAACCATCACTAACTACATTGCGGCATTTTGGTCTGTAGTTGTGATGGGTTGCATCCAACCAGTCAACTGGGAGGCATGTGCTCCAGTTCACGAATGGTTATTACCTGAACTGGAGTATGCATGGAAACTCAAGACTGGTGAGATAGTTCCTTATCAGAAAGAAAGAGACTATCTCAAGGGGTTATAACTCTATAACTCTATAAATATCTAAAAAGGCAATGGCAACTAACGCTAAAGAAACTGCCAAGCAAGAAAATGGTTCCAAAGTTTTTTTTGAGCATGTTATTGAAAAAAACAAGGAACCAACAGATAAAATAATGTTGGGAGTGTATGATGGATATAGTCCTGAGTGGAGAGATACTTATCGTAAACAAACAGAAGCGTTAAAAAAATATCTAGGTGCTAATAGAGGATATGAATACTCTAGAGACACTGGAGTTATGCCTTACATTGAAAATATTGCAAAGATTCAATGTGGAGTATCTGTCAAGGATCGTTGGAATCCTATGGATATAGTTTTGGTAAAGAAAAATAAGAAAAAAATTGTTGAAGGAACAATAAGGGAAATAACAAATATTGATGGAATGTCAAAAGAAGCAAAATTGACATTACTTAATTCATACATGAGAGAAACTTTAAAGGAAAAGGTTCTTGTGGGAATTTCATTAAAAGCAATTTCAAAGACAAAAAAAACTGCTAATGCAGAAGTTGCTAATGCTGGCGGAAAATCCACTCCTATTGAAGTTGATATGGTTAAGGGATCATTGAAATGCACACTTACTTTAGGAAAGAAAAAACCATTCTTGTTTGATACTGGTGAACTTGGATTTGATATGGAAACTGCTAAGGGAGGTAAAATTCATGGACAGTCTAGAAATTTTCAATATTCTAAAGATAGGAATTTAGTTCAAACTGATTTAACTCCAAAGGGAAAAGATGCTGGTGCTAAACTTGGAAAAGTTTCTAGTGTCGCTCTTGATTCTTTTCTTGGTGGTATGGGATTAGAGCGACCTACATCAGCAGCAAAACATAAACATATTCCTCCAGTTGGAAAATGGAATGAAACTGATAAGAAATATTGGGTAGATTTATATAATAAATTGAATTCATCTGGAATGATTGATTTTGGTGAAGTTGCTGTTTATGAGAACAACAAAAAAGTTGCTGAAGGAATTGAAGATGTTATTGAATATGCAATAATATATGAAACAAAAAATGCTGATAGAAGTTCTGCGGGAAGATTTTCATCCAAATTGATTGCTATGGAATGGGCAAATATTTGGATAACTATAATTAAAAAGGGAAAATCAAAAGAATGGTGTACGGCTCTTTACTATGGAGCTAAAAAAGAATTTGGTGATTCTAACGGACCATTCTTGAAAATTTACTAAATAATGTATAAGGATTATCAATATCAATGAAGAACTTCTTTCAGTTCCTTAAAGAAGCACAATCGCAGGCATCAATGCAGGCGAAAAAACTGAACCTA
>Ga0115545_1001716_pt1 | contig 11065 bp, 13 predicted proteins | sample COGITO_mtgs_1003_FD_87188 | JGI IMG/M metagenome (GOLD analysis project Ga0115545, IMG submission 87188) | Pelagic marine microbial communities from North Sea - COGITO_mtgs_100330 | ecosystem: Environmental > Aquatic > Marine > Epipelagic | place: Germany:Helgoland, sampling site Kabeltonne...
AGTATCTTCAACGAGCCGTCCACGATTTCATACAACAGCGTATACGTGGAGGGTCCCGATGCCCTTGTTGCTGCACGGAGGACCGAGAGAAAAGTCTGAAATTCGGTCGGACAGCATGGTCGACCGTGCACTGTGACGCGCATACTTCCTGGGACACTGTAGACAGTGCCAAATGGCGTCTCTCTTCGACTACAGCAGCGGGTGGACCTGAAGATCAATGTTCGCATATCTTTATTCTATATCCAGTATCAGTGATTTGTTTTTGACGGTGTCGATTTATATTGAAATGTAAGTACTCACAGTTTGGTTGATATAAAATATATGATATGACCTAGACTTGGTGACCTCGGAGACGTTTCGTGTCCCTTTTGGCGGTATCCAGTAATAGACATTGCGTCGTTCGTTTCCGGCTCTCATTTGTTTTCAGACGCTTCATGTGAACGAGGACACGAATCTTGTCGTTGATGTTGTTGATCAGACCCGCATCCGGATCGTCTCTCGGACACTGTGCAATATTCGGTGATGTCCGGATCTTATGAGCATACCTCACGTACTCGAGAGTCTCGTGAATTCCACGGATGGAGCCCGTCGTTCTAGAAACCAACACGGGCATCATTTTGGAAAAGGCCATTTGCGATGGTTTGATTCGCATCATCGAACCAGTTGTGGTGAACTCTACCGTTGGTCGTTTGGGTACGCACGCTTCAAGGATGGTGCCCGGTAATTTGTGACGCATGCAATCGATCAATGACATCGTGTCCAGACTTTCCGACACGTCTGATATGCCTGTTTTCGGGATACTATATTGCACCTGGTCGATGACGGCATCCAGCCCGATGCACTGGACGGCAGCAGTATACCGGTCGTCGTTGCTGTTGCTGTTGCTGTTGCTGTTGTTGTTGCTGTTGCTGTTGCTGTTGCTGTTGCTGTTGTCCATTCGTGGATCGTGACTCAATAAAGAGAAAATGTTGGGGGCGAGTTGTCCGATGCGTACGGTGATGTCCGCCAATGACTTCATTGCCGACGTACCTTTTCCATAGTTACCATCGGATACGAATACGACTGGTTTACCTGATGGACGGGTACGTATTGCAGCGACTAGTTCTCTTGCCCATTCATCACATTGGAAGAACACCACGATCTGACGAGAACCGTCAAACTGTCTGGAGGCCAAGACGTCCTTCACCGTGTCGACATTGTAAGTGAGCTGGGAGAATGCGACACAGCGGGCACCATGGTCCTTTGGTCGCAACAGGTCTTTGATGACGTCTCCGATGTAGTTTCCATTCAGCAGGATGACCTTGGATTCCTTCAGACCGGTTCGAATAATACGGTTCATATGGGAAATGTGTATTGTTGTTGTATTGATTCGAAAAAGGGTATTCTGTCCATCTATTGGAAAAAACCATACGTTGGATATTATCTCCGGAGTATTAAAACGATTCGTACGACTACCGCCGACGGTCACCACAGTCGGCACAGATTGTGGATACACGAGGTTGCTGTAGGTCACCCATCGCCACCCTGTATTTCGACTTCACCTCATGGAAGGAACGTTGTACACTGTGGAAGACTGCTACTGATTCATATTCATAGTACTCCCCATCGTCGTATTGCTCGTGGAGAATCATTTGTGCGTGCACGGCTCTCCATAGTTCCGACATATAGGGTTTCTGGTACCGTTCGAACATGTGTACCAGATACAAGAACGCGTCCGAATCGAACATCATCAACTGGCTTACAACATACTTGACGTCGAAAGGAAATCGAACCACAATGTTTTTGATCATACGGTTGAGGTGATCACGGGCATCGGAAACCATCGGGGCATCCGGAAAAGTCCGTATGTACTTGAGAACCTTGTCGATTGCGGGGGCTGTGCCCTCGTTGCTCACAGTCACGGGATAGTCGCGTCCCATCTGGTCCTTCACCACATCGAATGATTCGAACATTGTGACGTAGTCGTCATATTTGAGTCCCCACGAATCATTTTCCCAGTCCTCTGCAAGCACCTTCATCGCCGATTGTACAGCCGTCCAAAGCGCGGGTCGATTCTCTCCCTGGTGTCGTTCGAACATCTGCACCAGATGCAAGAATGCACTCGGATCGAATTTCATCAGGTGCTTCACAACGTGCTGGAAATTGCCAGGGTCCGACACTGCCCCGATCACCGCACTTTCGACCATATCGTTGAGGTGGTTGCGCGCATAGGTAACCGTGAAACCGAACATCCCGTATGTACTTGATGACTTTTACGATCAGAGCGGATGTGCCCGCGTTGCTCACGATCACCGGATATCTGTCGCCCATCTTATCCTCCACTGTATCGAATGCTTCAATCAGCTTGATGTATTCATGATATCGTAATATATCATCTCCATCGTTTTCCCAACCCTCTGCAAATTCCTCCATTGCCGATTGCACGCTCTTCCAGAGTACATGTAGGTTCGTTTCCTGATGCAGCTCAAACATCTTGACCAGATACCGAAACGCATGGGTGTCGCCCTTCAGCATGAGTATAGTCACGACATCACCATCGAATGTCGACGGTGTCATCGTGAACACGCCAGGTCCAATCACGTCTTGGAACTCCACGTGTCGGTCGTGTCAGTGGAAGTCATCCATCTCGGGCGCCATGTGAAGGAGAATGGCTTCAAGAGAAGGGTAGTCATGCTTGTCAATGTAGGCGGTGGTGAGCAATGGATGGGAATGCAAAAGTCGGATGAATCGCATGTTGTCGTTTCGAAGAGCCATCAGAAAAAACGGGTTCGATGTCGTCCGGTCGTCGCGTGAAGTACGTGATCCAGAAACTGTCCATTTTGCACAGTCGATTGATTTGCTTGTTGGTGACACATGATGCCGTGATGTCCGAGAACGACGATCCCAAAAGCACTGAAGGACGACATGTGAACCACCGAAACCTGTTATTATCGTGTGGTGGTATGTTGTTTTTGACCACAAGAACGCTACTGTTTGATACTCGGTCTCTGCTTCGTGATGATGTACTCTTGGGAAATCGCAGACACTGGAAAATCGGCATTGAGACGATCTGTCGCAAGGAAGTGTTGCATGTCCGCGGCGATGTTTTCGGGAATGTCCTCGGGTTCGTACTGCCACGTGCGGACAACTAACTTCTCCACGTCGTGGATACCGGTCGGGAGAACAATTGCGATCTTGTACGTGTTTGCCAACCACATCCGCAACGACATGCAGCGCCCGGACTGGGATATCATGGACGATCCATTGTACATGTGCGACACACGAAGATTACACCGATGTTCTTTGCATTGTCGTATCCAATATCCGACAGTCCCCGTGAAAATGATCTGCACATCATCGGTATATCCCACTGTCTCCGTGAACCCCCCGGGCATCACGAACACGTCACCACGGTCACGGGACCGGAGGTGGCGTTGTATAGCGGCATGTTTCAGGGGAAGCACCGACAACCCCATCAGCATCTGGAGTATGACGACGGCGATGGGTTGCATGGCATACAGGACCTTGTCCACCATGAGCACGCTCCGGGTCGTGTCCACACCCGTTGCCCGCTGTTTGATCATCAGGTCGACGATGAGTGCCATCTGCTCGATGCAGACCATGCCATGTGGAAACAGCAAGTGGATAGTCTTCTTCGTGTCTCCACCGACCACGTCGTTCCCCATGTAGTGGATGGGATGATGTGCCGATATGTACCCCCAGACGAAATCCGTCAGGGGCGTCCAAGGGGTCATGGTGTTTCGGAGAATATATACCACAACCAACAACCCGATGAGATGTGGAGACAGGCCCCACAGGCTGACGAACATCAAGACGAGGGGCCAATGGATGACACTGTACACGAATGATGCGAATCCCAGGACGGGGTAGATGCTCCTGCCCCGCATGAACATGAACATGCGTACGAATTATGGCGTCTCCGACCAACGGCGCACGTGGGCCCAACGTGTGTTTCCAGTGAACCATGTGGATTTTTTTTCGACTTGTGTTACATACGTCCGATTTCATAATAAACGGCATCTGGTCATGTTATCCGTTTCAGTGATTGTCGTCGTCCTGGTCACAGTACTTGTTCTCTTATTTGAATCCCAGAGTCACAGGGTGTCGCGTGCGATCTCGATTGTTCTTATACTGCCGGCCTCCACGAAGTGTACCTCCTTCAACGAATGGAGTCGGATGATCCAAGCCCAGTCGTATCTGTCGTTCATGGACTTGAGTAGTCCCGATGTCATGATACCGTCCGTTCCACATCTGATCTTATGTAATCATATCGCATCCCATTTTTCACTGGGATCCTTCTTGACAATGGCCGGTTCCGTGACGACTCCGAGTGACATCGTGTGTTACAAGACGTACAACATGTTTGGCATCTCGGCAATCGTGCATGACATCCTCCGGACTGACATCACGGTGGACAGTGCACTCGACCGGGATGCCAAAAAACTCCGGATGTGCCAGGGTATACGCGATTCACTCACACGTGGTCGGAATGTAATCATGTTCATTGATGCACATGACCCTTCGAAACCCATGCGGACATTGAATCGGAAAGTACTCGAACACTTTCCAGATGTTCCCAAGCAACTCGTAGAAGTATTGGAGCCCATGGGTGTGAATGGGTTCCGATACAGGCGATCGCAACCCACAACTTGTCTCTCGTCCATCATCTCCTTGCGAGAAGAACATCTGGGATCCCGATAAATAACATGTATAACCAACATGAAAAAATCGCTAGTCCACCGGATATGTGGAAATGGTTGGATACTCTGGTGACGCGTAACATAGGCAGGTGTTTATATGCCAGTGAACGGATATTCAAGCGCGTGTATACCATACGATATGGTCTTACCCAGTGGATGTCGCCGACAATCATGTATGGCACGGAGGTCGTCCTCAATGGGCAACAGAGTGTTTTCACGTACGGCAAAGAAGATGCCACGAGAGTGATGTTCATGGTACCGGGCGGTGGATTTGTCTACGACCGAACCGGAACCATCGACGGTTCGATGAACGAACTTGTGGCCACTAATACGGATCTGTTTGTAGTCGTGTGTCCATATCAAATCGCACCAACGACCAAGTTTCCGGCCATCCACGACCAAGTGCGTGCCGGCTTTGATGCATCGTACAAACGGTTTGCGTTCCAATCGAAGGACCTGTTCGTAGGTGGAGAGTCGACGGGTGGTATTCTCACCATGGACGTTGTCACGCACATCCAGCGCACCCCGAGTGTCCTTTTGGCTGGGGTGATACTCTGGTACATCACTCCACAACTGACCGCCGTGTCACTGGACTCCCTGAAATTCCAGACATTGTCACTGTGCGTATACGATTATGTCTACTACGTGCGGTCGTACTCCAACACCCGGATGGACATCAATTCACCTCGTTTCAGTCCCATTCTTTGTGAATATGACGAGGTGCCCTGTCTATCCTTTATATCGCAACGAGATGTATTCCGTCACGTCCAGATTGAATTCGGACGACGCATGGCGTCTGAAGTTCAATTGGTCGACCATCGACATGGGTACCTCTCTGATGTCTATGCATGCAAACAAGATTTTCCGACCGTGAACGACTTCATCCATCGATGTTCGATCGACTACAATTAAAATGTAGATCTGTTGCTAATGAATCCGGTGGTCGGACATGCATGATACGCACCGTGTACAATAAAGGGGACCATGTCAACAGTGGACGAATGTCTGCAGAGAAACTGTCACAAAAGTAAGCAGGAGATCAAGAGAACGTTGGACCGCCTGAGGAACACCGACCTACAGCAGTGGATTCAAACAAACTGCGACCATCGCCCCACGCATGATAAGCGGCGCAAGACAGAGAATTGTGAGTACATATCCGACACATTCACATCCGCTCGTCCCCGTCTCCCGTCGGACCAGGGAATGTTTTCCTACCTCGCCAGCTTCGTACCCACTCGAGAGCTCGGCCAGTTGGGCGCAACGAGTCGGTCAGTGTATGCTCTCACGAGTCCCAATCTGATACCACGGAGAGTGTGGGGTCCAGAGGTCTTTGGTTGGTCATCGGAGCGCCGTGCGTTGGTCAAACACATGCACATCGACCGACTCGAACGGCCATTGGAGAAGGGTCTATTACCTCCCAACCTGACCCACCTGACTTTTGGTAAATATTTCAACCAGTCCATTATTATACCGGGCGTATTCCCTGCAAAACTGACCCACTTGACGTTTGTCTCTGATCCACGTGCTACAGACTTTTCGCGTGGAAAGGTTTTCGACGGGCCCCTGGTACCGGATATTTTCCCCGACAGCCTGACACACTTGTCATTTGGGCATTCTTTCAACCAGCCCTTGGTGGTACCGGGCGTATTTCCTAAGAGCCTGACCCACCTGTCATTTGATGGAAATTTCGACCCGCCCCTGGTACCAGGTATATTCCCTGGCAGCCTGACACATTTGTCACTTGGGTACTCTTTCAATCGACCCCTGGTACCAGGGATATATTCCCAGTCAGCCTGACTCACCTGTCATTCGGTTATTCTTTCGACCAGTTCCTGATACCAGGTCTGTTCCCCGACAGTCTGACCCACCTGTCATTCGATCATAATTTCGACTACCCATTGGTACGAGGTATCTTCCCTGAAAACCTGACTCATCTGACGTTTGGATATTCTTTCGACCAGCTCTTGGTACCAGGCATATTCCCTGACAGTCTGACTCACCTGTCATTTGGATACTCTTTCGACCGTCCCGTGGTACCGGGTATATTCCCTGTCAGTCTGACTCATCTGACATTTGGCCATCATTTCGACAGTCTACTGGTACCAGGCATATTCCCTGTCAGCCTGACCGACCTGACGTTGGGATCTAATTTCAACCAAGACTTGACGGGCGTATTGTCTCCCAACGTGACCCGTCATACGTATGGAGGAAGTTCCTCTGACAACGAGGAGTACCTCAGTGATGCTGACGAGTAGTAAGTAAGTAAGTATGTATGATGTATTATAATAAAAGATCATAGTCAGTCAACTGAGTACCCGATGACGAGGCGGTTACATTCTGAACCTCGAATATTACATGAAATTAGTCTCGCTCGTCATACGACAGACAATGACGAATCATCGGTATTCCTGTCCGTACTGATTACGATAATTTTCGTTCCTAAAATTGATGTCGGTCATGCCCGTCGGAAACACTTCGGGACCCACAGGCTGGTCGAAATAGTACCCAATCTCTAGGGATTTGAGACCCACGGGAAATATTCCTGGTACCAAAGGTTGGTCGAAATAGGTTCCAAATATGATGTTGGTGACGCTTTCCGGAAATATTCCCGGTACCAAAGGTTGGTTGAACCCGGTTCCAAATATGATGTTGGTGACGCTTTCCGGAAATATTCCCGGTTCCAAAGGTTGGTTGAAATAACGTCCAAATGTGATGTGGGTAACGCTCTCCGGAAATATCCCTGGATACAAAGGTTGGTTGAACGTATTTCCAAACGTGATGTGAGTCAGGTTGTTCTTAAACATCCCGGGTTTCAAGGGTTGGTCGAAACGATGTCCAAACACGATGTGCGTCAGACTATTCGGAAGCACTCCGGGTACCAAAGGTTGATTGAAACCGGATCCAAACGTTAGTGATTCCAACCCCGTCGGAAGCACTCCAGGTACCAGCGGGTGGTCGAAACGATGTCCAAACATGATGTGCGTCAGACTATTCGGAAGCACTCCGGGTACCAAAGGTTGATTGAAACCGGATCCAAACGTTAGTGATACGAGCCCCGTCGGGAGCACTCCAGATACCAGCGGGTGGTCGAAATCAATTCCAAACTTGATGTACTTCAGGCTCGTCGGAAACACTCCGGGTACCAGACGTCGAACAGGTCCCCTATCAAACTCGAGGTGTGTCAGGTTCGCAGGCAGATCACCTGGATTCAGAGTGTGTGGTGGAAATGTGATACGCATCGACTTGACCAAGTTACGACGTTCCATCGGCCACTGTAGTACTCGTTCGTCCCATTGTTTTCGCGAAGTGAGAATGGGATCCACCGACATCTGTAGTTTCTTGCTGGATATGTTCAATCCTTCTAGATCTGGGACGTCCAAAAAACTGGTAGCGTGACGTAATGCATCGTTATCAGTCAGGAGTCTAGAGATGTAACCCACGTTCTCCGTCTTGCGTCGCTTGTCATGTCCGAGACAGGTCTTGCAGTGTTCTCGTAACCATGCCTGGAGCTCGGAATTGCTCAACTCGTTCAGTTTGGTCTCGATATACTCTCGACTCATATTACAATTGTTCTGTAGACATCGAATGAGGAGTTCGTTCATGGACATGTTTTCTTTTTCATTTACCAATACATCACGACACATGACTGACCATCATGAAATGTCATATTCAAAAATATGACACACCATGAACATGTTCATAATATGTTATAGGTATCTTATTTCCGTGATATTTAATTAGATTCAGTGAAGTGTTTATTCGTCATCTGGAATTCATAAAGTTCGAACAAAATCCATCATAATCCAAAACATCCAGACTTCGGCATGACACGTTTCAAACGCAGCAAGGCACGACCCCAATCCAAAGATGGCAAGCCCTCGTCGACGTACAGAAAGAGTCTGCCTGGCTGTGGTAGCGTCGCACGGACGTTGTGTAAACTCGGTCTACTTGGATCATCTTCAACAGAAGTCGTCGAAAAATTGGACGCGGCCATCGACCCGATACTCGACCGCTTCAACCAAAACCGTTCACTCCGAGACCATCCCCGACACGACGTGGGTATCGAGGGCGATCAGTGGTGTGAGGACGTCATCCGGTACGCAATCAAGACGGACGACTCCAAGAAGTATCTGAAGAAGCTGTCGGTGGTGAACGGGGGGTGTCCCGCACTCCTGGGTGACGGCGATTTCGCCGTGGATGGACACCTCAACCACGCCGTCGACGACCAAGGACATGGCATCACAAATATTCGCCAATCTGTAGCCATCAAGAATGGTCGGGTCTATTCTAGCGGTCTGCATACTGACGGTGTCCCAATCAGTATATTAGGACTAGATGACAATGGTCGACCCTCGTACGATAAGGGGTACATGAAACGTATCCTCAAAGTGTACAGAGTCCACGAAAACTCTCTTTGATATCAATCGGATTCAAAACAGCCCGAGTATTCATATGACCACTGAGTACTACAAATAAACACATTGTTCGTACCGTATTGGTTTTTATCTGACACAGCGCTTCTTCTTCATCATCCTTTTCTCCGTGGCGATTAACCCGAGTGTATTCAGCTCATTCAGATGTACTGGAGGCACCTGTGTATGGCCAGCCCGTATCCCGATCACCTTGCGATCTCCTGGGGTAATGATGGTCCACGACACCGCACGGAACATCGGCATGTACTCGAAGTGCCATCGTGACTCTATGAAGCTCCTGCCGCCGTTGTATCCCATCACATTAAGCTCGGCCAGGTGATCGGGAGCCACGCGGAACAACGGCATGTACTCCAGGTCCCATCATGACACTATGAATCTCATGCCGCCGTTGTATCCTATCGCATTCAGCTCGACAAGTTGATCGGGAGGGACTATGGTATTACCGGTCCGCATGCTAGCCAACAGCGTCCCGAGTACCTCACGGTCATATGGGATGGCCCACAACCGCTTTTCAACAGCCTCGGGCGCCACACGGAACAGCGGCATGTACTCATGAGTCCATCGGTGGTTGCGTTGTTTGATCTGGGCATAGAACATCGCGTAGTCATGACCACTCTGGCCACCAGGAGTCATGTTGTATCCGTCGGGAGAGACGTACGTCCCATGCCGTGCGATCAGAGCACGTTCACGCTCGTCCATCCACTTTTGACACTGTGTGCGGCACCGGGCTTCTGACTCATTCGGGTCGGGACCCTCACACCGGAACAGGCGGGACTCAAGCGGCGTGATTGGCCCGTCGCAGGATGAATATGTCCGGTCAAACGTCGTGGTGTTTCCAGTACGGTGCTCGTTGTCACGTATGGCTATGGGTCGCATCGTCTGTCCGATGTAGACCCAGCGCTTCTCCCGGGCGTACCCATAGATGACTCCAGTCAATGAATGGACCACCATGAATGAATTCTTCTCGTGACACGACGGAATGCGACACGAAATAAATATCCATGTTATATCACATCAACATTATCCCGGTCAATTGGAAATTTTGATCATGCGCGGAATCTGTTCGTACGTTGATTATAAACAATGTCCCGTATGTTCAAACGCCCACGAACAGATGGGCCGCGGTACCCGACTCTCCATATGCTGACACCGGCGCAAAGGGAGGTGGCGGCTGCATCTGTCGCTTTCGAACCGGCAAGCGTGGACGATCCGATCATATCCACTTTGTCGACACCGGATTTCGATCCAGTGCATCTGGCAGAGAGTACGCCCCATCCACTGGACGTCCGCGTGACCTTTGAAGAAGATACGCACACGTACGGCGTGCAGTTTGAGGAGGGCGGTCCATTCGAAACGGCCGGTATCATCAGCACGAGCGGGTTCGTCCACGGCTACTTTGGACACTTTGATGCCGACGTGGTCATCCCGAAGATGCGTCGCGGACGGAACTTCAAAGACTCCAAGTACAAGGACATGACAGATGCGGAAATCAAAGCCGGATGGGAGGCGAATGGTGAACGTGCGAGTCGTCGGGGAACCCTCCTTCACTTTCTGTTGGAGTGTCACATGAACGGGTTCGACCTGGAGACCTCCATTTTCGCTGGCCTGGAGGATGTTCAATCCTATTTCAAGTGGCGGAACGACTACTTTGACCCGAAGGGGCTCGTTCCCTTCCGGACTGAACTGCGGTTTTCAAGTGGACCTGAACTGCGTCTGACGGGGACCGCGGATCTACTGGCGATTCGAGATGATCACCCCGGACCGGAGGAGACGGGTGGACTCCTTGAACTCTCGCTGATTGATTGGAAGTTCTCCAAGGGAGTCAAGAATGAGAATCGGTTCGGGAAGGGAACGGGACCCTGCGCACACCTCCCGGACTGCAATGGTGCACACTACGGGCTTCAACAGAACATCTATCGGTGGTTCTTTGAG
>Ga0115545_1001718_pt1 | contig 11050 bp, 23 predicted proteins | sample COGITO_mtgs_1003_FD_87188 | JGI IMG/M metagenome (GOLD analysis project Ga0115545, IMG submission 87188) | Pelagic marine microbial communities from North Sea - COGITO_mtgs_100330 | ecosystem: Environmental > Aquatic > Marine > Epipelagic | place: Germany:Helgoland, sampling site Kabeltonne...
CACCTGCCGTCTGATAATATTTCTTGTAGTTTTTTAGCGTATGTCATTTGCTTAATTTTTCCAAAAGAGTGTCAAAAGCATTTAATTCTTTCATTTGTCTTGCGTGCAAATCTCCTAACCATTGTGTATATAAACACGCAGTAAACATCTTGCCACTTACACCTATAACCTTTTTTTGTTTACAACATTTTAAAGGCTTGTTATTTTTATCTCTATGTCTAACAAAATCTCCACCCATATAAAAAAGATGTTTGTGTTCTTTTCCTCTTTTATCTATGTAACTTCTCATTTGTTTACATCATCGATTAAAAGCTCTAAATCATTCATTAAAGATTTTACTTCTTGATCTAGAATTACTATTCTTGTTTTTAGTCTATTTTGTTTAGCAATATTGTTAAGAATATTTTTAGGTAACTTTTTTGCTTTATCATTATAAAAAACCATTAGCTAAGTTCTTCGATCATCTCATCTAGTTCAGCAACAATAATATCTTTATGAGTAAGAATGTTTACTAGTTCCTTATCTAAATTTTTTAATGCAACTAATCCTAAATTTATAAAATCTGTGTAGTTGTTAAACTGTTTAGCAATATTATAAATTTCTTCTGTATTACTAACATGCAAATTAGCGTCCCAAGTAGCTTTATTTGACCAACCATTGTACAAAGATTTTTCTACTTCTTTTTTAAGATCATCAACGCTATTAATTTCACTTAAGTCCATTTCTTTTTCGTAGTCATCTCCAACACTTGTAAATATAATATTAGTCATTTTCTCCTCTTTCTACTTTTTGAAATCCGTGTTCTATCATTCTTAATAATATTGCTTGTGGAATTACCATTTCTAATCTTGGATAAGTATCTGTATCCGGATTAACTGTACATTTTACTATCGGTGTACCGTCCATAAATCCAAAATCTACTTCTACATGTTCTTCTCCTTTAATAGTTTGAATTACATAATTAAGTGATTTGTTTTGTGCAACGTATTTATTGTTGCTTTCTGTATCAACAATATTATTTTCAAATACTTTTTTGCTTACAATTTCTTTTGCCCAATCCATTAGAATGGTGCCTCTTGATCCATCATGCCCGACATTTCTCTGCCAACATCATCAAGTATTATGTGATTGTCTATTTCTTTTTTTAATTCTTTTAAATGATTTAGTAATTGTTTTTGGTTGTACCTGTCACGATCATATTTAGCAAATCGTTCATCATTCCAAAACTTTATTCCGATTTTTTTACTTTCTTCAAGTTTGCCTAGACTTTTTTCTGTTTTAGCAATTAAATGCTCAACAACATCTTCAGCCTCTGGATAATGTTTAAATGTTTTTTGTTTGATAGTCATTAGTCCCCTTTTCTTTTTAATTTATGATTAAATTATAACAAATATAAAGGACATATTTTATTTATTTATAATATTTACTATCTACAAGTTCACGTCTTAAACTTAATAAAAACATAAGTAAATCTTCTCCGGTTGGTAAAAATATTAAGCTAAGAGTTTCATCATGATCGAATACTTGAATAGCGAAATCGTCACGTTCAACAGTTACATTAATTGCAATTGTACAACCAATTGCTTTCATGACAAGGCCTCCGTCATAAACTCCATTCGATTCAAGCGCTTCAAAACTATCTACTAAATAAAGTAGATCATCGGCTTGCTCAAGATAATGTAAAACACTTTGAAAGCCAAAATTAAATTCTTCGAATCCTGTTTTTGCCATGCTTATAGTTTAGTCTTTTGATTTTTCTTTTTTGCACATTCTACAATGAAAAATAACATCTAGATCAACCCACTTGTGTCCTTTATCTTCGCAGTTATAAACTTCCGGTGGTTTATTATCTTCGACCATTTGACCTAATAGAGTCCAGTTCTTAGCAATTGCAAATGGTGTAATAGTTATATCTTTCCATTTTGTTTTGTAAACATAGACACGTTGTTCTATTTCTTCTGAAGTTCCACCGATCTCTGCAATATCTTTTATAACTTTATTGAATCCGGATATTTCTTGTTTTGTCTTTGGTGTATATCCTAAGGCATTACTTAATGCATTAAATAAATACTTTCTTCCCGATTTATCTTCTTGTATAATATGACTTTGGTTAGATGACTTTAGTTTGTGGTCCATATTAGGACTTACCCCCTGTTCATATTTGACCTTAGCCCCCATACCATATATGGTAGGATTAAATATTACTGTATATAAATTACTCGTTTGTCCATCATCAATGTATCTTGCTTCTACTTTGATCGCACCAATTTCTTTCAATTCTTTTAACGCACGTTTTACAGAACTAGGACTTTTACCACATCTGTTACCAATAGATTTAATACTTGGATAACAACTTCCATCTTCCTTATCAGCGTATCTACATAGAGTTGCATAAACTCTAAATGCATTATCTGTAACTTTACTCTCTGTTAACCACTCTGGAACTATAGAGAAGTAGACTTGTTGATTAATCTGCATATATTCCTCTCTGCCCTAGTGTGCCTTGTCAAACAAAACAAAAGCAAGACACATAGGACTATGATTGTAACTTAACTACTTTTAGTGACTGATTGTATTAAGTCGTCAAGTTTTTCTTTTTGATCTTCTAATTGGTCTGATTCTACTTCTTTTGTTTTTTCTTTATCTGTACCACTAAGATAAGGATTTAGCCAAGCTGATGTGTCGTACAATTCTATTCCAACACCAAGTCGCATAGCACATCTTTTTATAGCGTCTGATATGCATTCTTTAGCTCGTTCTCCGTTGTTAGCTACTTTTTTATTTCCCTCTGTAAAAAATGGTTTGTCACACATTCCTATTTCAGTAACAGACCTTGAATAGCCATCAATAGTACCTTTAACTGTATACTCGACACCGGTCAAAAATTTTCTTTGAATCCCGTTATCATCTTCTACTGTATCGTATATGTGATGTCCTAAAATCATTTGTACATCAGGTATTAAAGCAATTAGTCTTTGTGTTACTTGAGTATGTTCTACATAATCTATTGATCCGTAAGACATTTTTAATTGTTTTATGACTGATTTGTTCCAGTCTTTACTTAATGCAATCTGTTGTTCTCGTTTTGTCATATTCTCCTTTTATGTATAAAGAAATTATAACTTAAACTATGACAAGTTATTTTTTGCGATTATCTGTAAAACCAATTGTATTTATGAAATCTGCTATTTCGTCATGATCCCATAATGGACCACACTTTAAAATCTTAGCCGGATCGGGTAGCTTACCATGATATTTGTATGACGCTACCTTTTGTCTAGTCGTTCCAATCATATCTGCTATTTCAGCTAAACTAACCGGATTAAATTTAGGTTGCATAATTAACTCCTTTGTATTTTCTACTTTAATATAAGATTTATTTTATTGTGTTTATAATCTACCTAATTTTGGATCATCAATTAAGCAATATTTACAAACATCTGCAAAATCATTTAATGTTTTAAAGTAAATAACATTAGCAGTTTGTCTCATAAGCTCACGATTACAGTTGTAACAGTAGTTTTCTTTGTATCTTTTTATGTTTGCCATTTCTCTCTCTCTGTTTTGGTAAGAGATTCGAATTCTTAAGGTTTTTCGTTTAGGTTTTTAGTTTTTGCGGAGGATTTTCGCCCCTCTCCCTAAATCCTTGTCGTATCGAATCTCTTAATATAAGATTAATCTTAGATTAAAGTAATGTAAACTTATAAGTAAGAAAGTTTTTAAAATAGTCGACATAGAACTAAAGTGTTGTTATATCAGTTCCTGTTTTTCCCATGTCTCTAAAAAGCCTAATATAACCTTTTCGATCTCATCTATTTCAAAAGCTACTAAACCGTTAGTCGTTCCGTCTGGCATAGCTACATAAACAAATGGTCTTGTATCTCCTATAATATTATTTTTGTTTGCCTGTTCTTTAGCTTCTTGATATTTTTTCCATAGAGTTTGAACTTGTTTTCCTGCTTTAACTTCTACTTTAACTTCTCCACGCCAATTTTCTTCGTGTCCCATCTGTGCTCTAAACTTAGTATCAGGAATCTTTAGTTTTTTTCTAGCTATATTTTGTTTTCTGCGTCCCTTATTTTTATTGTTTAATCCACGCTTTTGTTGTTCAGTCCAATTCTCTCTATTCTTCACAGTCTTTTGGCCCATGCCTTGCATACCTGCATGCTTTCTTCTTTTGTAATCGCTATATGTTTCATCTTCTTGCCATTCAATTTCACTCATTATAGTTATCCACTGCTAATTCTAGTCGTTCACTTTCGATCTCATCTACTTTTACTATCTTCATTTGTAGCTTCTCTTTAGCTATATTATCCCAATCAATATCAGTCCGTCTTATTAAAGGTGTATCAAACTGTAAGGACTTATTTACTATTTCATGTTGTGGTCTGCCGTATTTTCTTACTGTTTTAACCACTCCGGGCCATTGTTCTTCAAGATCTCTAGCCATTCTTAGTCGTCCATCTCCTTTGTACAACTCTCCCATGTTTCCACCTTTCATAGTTAACGTAGCATTTTTGTCGATCATGAATACATTAAATAAAACAGTACAGTATTTCTTAGCCATGGCTTGTAGAAATAAGTCTGTATCTTCGTTATATCTTCCACGCCATCTAAAATCTAGTGAATTGTCTATCAGTAAATTAGAAAATACTCGGTTGTTATGCCAATAAGGTTTTTTAACTCCTTTATTTACAAAGAATGTGTAGTTCATTCCACTAATTGCTATGTTTGTATATCTATCTGTAAATTTCTCGATTTCATTAAGCGCTATATTAGGATTTACAATTATTCTTCTACCATTCCAAAAGTATCTAGTGTGCCTAATATTGTCGTCAAAAATCCAATGACGTTTAGCCCCTAAATCCTTAGAATGCTCCCAAACAAAATTTCTAGCCGGTATTGATCCAAGACCTAAGTTGCTAAAAGGTGTTTTAATAAGTATTTCTTGATCATAAAAAATTGAATAGTCGTCAAACTCTTGTGGCTCAACTACGATCTTAAAAGGTACTTTATACTTTTTAAACATATCTGCCGTAAAGCAAACATCATGTCGTCCTTTAGATATTATATATACCGGATATTTATTGCTCATCAAAAAAGATAGCACTTGGATTTTCTCTCGGTCGTTCCGGATACCAAATACTAGAAGTCTTTCCAAACTCTTTATTAACTAAAGTAACTCCTATTTTTTCCATCAATTCTTCTTTATCAAACTGGTTTTCAAATCGTACAACCAATTTAAACTCATCTTCATAGGGTTTAAAATCGTCCATGCCTACCCATTCGTTAGCAGTATCATGTGTTCCTATTTCACTTGCCGGTCTTGTTGTAAATACTAAAGCTGATAGTTGATCTTCGTCAAATCCTGTGCCTTTTATATCTCCGTCTATTTCTAATATTTCTTTTAATAGTTCGCTTAATGCTCTATCATCTACTTTTGCCGAGTTGCTTATTTCATTGTCACTAGTTAAAACTCTTAATGCCTTTGTGTCGTTTGGATCTATGTTTAATTTAATTACCGGAACTCTAGTTCTACCCATTTTTTTAACTGCTAGTACAACTCCGTGTCCGGCAAGAATTGTATTATCTTTTGCAATGACAATATTTCTATAAAATCCGTGATCTTCTATTGACGCTATAATTTCTTCTAGTTGTTTGTCGGGGTGTTCTTGATAGTTTTTAGGGTGTTCTTTTAAATCATCTACATCTATTCTTATAGTCTTAAATGGCTTATCTTGAAATTCAATTAAGTCGTCTAGCTCTTTTTCATCAAACCCAACTACATCTAGTTCAAATTCATTTAATGAATTTAGGCTTTCTAGTAATAAGTCATTGTCCCAATCTGATAGATCATGAGTTTTATTATCTGCGATTGCATACGCTCTAATTTTTTCTTCTGTCCAGTCACTTGGTATTTCTACTGTGTCGATATACTCCCAACCTAAGATTTTACTAGCTTGTAAAGTACCGTTACCTGCAATTACTACATTATCTTTTATTACAATAGGTTTTTGTTGTCCAAAATTTTTAAGTGATTTTGTTATTGCTTCTATGTTAGCTTGATTATGTTTCCTAACATTGTTGCTATCTTCTTGAAGTAGTTTAATTTCTTTTTTAACAATCTTCATATAAACATATTAGTTAATCTTGGATTTTATCGTAGTCTTTCCAACAATGTTTAGAACTATTCCAATGGTGCCAACCATCATTATAGATAAGCCAACTAGCAACTCTTGTTGATGTTTCCGGATTAAATCTATTTTCTTTTATGTTTAACTTAGGAGTTAACCAATCCCATGTTTTATCATTGAATTGCCAAAGTCCTCGATCTTCTGTGCCGTTTGTATTTTTACCGACTGCTTTAGAATATCCCGTAGATTCACAATATATTATTAATAAGGCTTTATTAATATCTTCTTCTTTAAAATACTCATTAACTAAGGGCTTCCAATTATCTACTACTTGAATGTTTTCAGTTAGATCAACACAAGTTAAATAGTTGGATAACTCATTAATTGTTGGTGTTGTCGTTACTAGGCACGACATTATCGGTGCTATTAATATCTTCAACATAGTCTATTGGCTCGATTCTTAATATTCCTAATGGTAATTTTTCATGAGTAAAAGATGTGCCGTTTTTGACCACTAATTTAGCGGTATGTCCTACATTCTCGATAGCAATTATTTCTTTTGCCATAACACTTCTATTTTAATCACATATTAATAATAATGCAATCTTTGATTAAGTTTATAAAATTCTTAAATTATCAATGCCGTTACTAGATAAAGTGAAAGTCAATATGCCATGTGATGTAGTCAAGCCTAATCTAGCTTCTAATTCAGTTGATGTATCAAGACTAGGACTTTGAATCCATGTTCTACCTCGTTCTGTTACTGCTCTAAAATGATGATAATGTCCTGTAACTAAGAAATCAGCCGTTCCTGCCGGTAATCTAGCCATGGTTTGATTCTTCCACCAATTCATTAATTTGCCTTCTGCACCAGATCCACCACCGGACATGTGGCCATGGTAAAAACAAATACGCTTATTTTTTACTTCTAAAAGTAAATAAAAGTCATCTGGGACTATCGTTTTAACATGTTTATAACGTTCTCTGCCCTCTATGATCTCCCCGACTATTTGAAATATAGTTGTATCTGAATTATCAAGTCTGCTTGTAACAATAGAGTTTTTTCCACTTCTATACTCTGCATGATTGCCCGGAACTCCACCAATTACAATTTTAGGGGCCAATGATAATAAACCATCAAGTACTTCTAGTATCATCATTCTAGAAATTTGCTCTTGTTCTGATCGTGTTAATTCTACATTAAATGGTTGGTGTTCAAAAAAACCATAGCAATTTTCAATAAGATCCCCAAGACCAATTATGTATATCTCATCTATTATTGTTCCTAGTTTTTTTAGATCTTTTATGTTTTTCTTAGCTTTTTCTATGCCTTGCTTAATATAATCCACAGTTTCATCTACACCCCATTCCGTATTATATTCTGCTTTTCCAAATTGCCAGTCAGCACACATAAAGAAATAGGCGTAATCTCCTTTTTGTTTTGATACTTTTAAAGGTCTTTTTTTAATTACTTGATCTTTTAATTCTTTATAAAACTTGTCGTGTTTAGGTTTTTTACGTCTAATCGTAGCCTTAAAAGCATACATTTGTTCAACAACACCACCTTTAAGTTGTGTGTCCCATGTAGAAAACTTAATGCTATCTTCTGCAATGTAAAATTCTTCCGGATTGAAACCCCATTCAGTTAAAAGACTATCGTATTTAAAGTTGCTATCTGCCGGTTGTATATGAGTTACTTCTCCGGTATTTGTATTGTTATCCCACGATCTCTGAGGCTTCCACCCACTAGGATAGTAATTATTACCCAATTCACTATTGTGAGTAACTTCCTTTTTTGTACTAACCTTTTTTTTAGGCATGCATAAAGTCTACTTGAATTTAAGATTAGTTGTTTAAAACACAAAAAAAGCCCAGTCCGAAACAGAGCAAACGAACTAGGCCTTTTTTTTCCTGTTGGGTGTTTATTCTTCTAGTAAAACACCGGTAATTTTAGCTACTGCAAGTTCGTCATTAATGTCGAACTCCACTTGCTTAGGTTTACTCTTATTTAATAAAAGCATAACCAAACCCATTATAGCGAATAAGACGAGCAACTCAATGCTATTGAAGATCCCATCTCCGTTTATATCGAATTTATTTAATATCATTATTTTCCTCCATTTATTATTTTACACATTACAAAATGTGAAAGTTTATTTGCATAATGCAATGGTTGTATTACAAATATTTTTCTAAATATCCCTTCAAAAAACCCCCAAAACTCTATTTGTGAATAGAGAGTTTCATAGGCATATCCACGTTCACAAGAATAATTATTGCAAAGTGATTCCGTATACCAATCTAATGAGTTAAATAGTATTTTTAACCACTCAAGTTTTAATATAAATTTTAATCCCTGAGTCAATTCCCATTTTATATCCCATATAGAATAAATTCCTGTATAGTCTTTTACTTTTTCCATGATTTTCTCCTCTGTTTTCTCTGTTTTTGTTTTAATCATAGTTCTATTTTAATCATAGATTCAATAATATGTAAACAATTAAATAAAAAAAATCGTAATAGTTAGTTGATTATTGGTTATGGATCATTATTCCACTTTGCTTTTTACAACGCTTAAAACAGCTTCTAGTACACGCTTAGCTCATTAAATTGCTTACTAAAGCCGATAAAGCTCCAACTGCAACTATCCACCCAAATAACTCTTGTCTGCCGATCTTTGTATTAACCTTTTCATGCAATTCATCTATTTGCTTATTGATCTCTTTTTGTCCCTCTAAGATCATTACAAGCATTTCTTTCTGTGTGAATCCGTTATCAGTCATGATGTGCATGTCCGTATTTATAGTTGCAAATAGTTATATAAGTCCCGTTTGCATTTTTTGTAGTTTTACAATTAATGCCCATGAATATTTGCCTCTAAATAAGCTAATCTAGTTTTTAAATCGTTGAGTTCCCACATATTATTATTAACAGTTTGTACTTGTGTTTCTACCCTAGTCAACGAATCATTAAGGTCTTGGTACTCCCACTTTTCTAGTAAGTAATATCTATCTAAATCAAAGCCACCATCTCTAACTGTTTGCTCTAAGTTAAATAAGTTAGCTTGTAGTGTAGCTATTTCTTCATTAAACTTACCGACATTCTGTGCCGCCATTTCTAGTGATTGTATCTTCTCATACAAAACTGCAATATCATTTTGTACAAAAGTAGACTCTTTAAGAATTACAAACTCATACTCAATGTTATTCATTCGATCATCAATACCTGTAAGGGTAGTTAAAACTGCATTAAGGGACTGAATACCTGCACCAACGGAGGACATAAGGGCCAATCCAGTTACTACTAAGCCAAGATTGTCTTTTAGTTTTTTAAACATTAGTTGGTTCCACAACAACTGCCACCACAACACTCGCTCATATTAACCTCCAATTTTCCAGATAATCTCTGTAATCTCTGAATCAATATTTTGTATAATGCTTAATACATCTGATACTTTTTGATTAGCATTTATTACTTCTACTTGTAAGGCAGTAACTTCTTGTTGTAAATCATTAACTGTTTTAAACAACCAACCTACAAGTGCAGCTAAACCACCTTGCAATACTTGATTTAAGTTGATCTTCGCTTCCATTAGTCCTCGAAAGTTGCCTTGGGTTTATATTGCTCTAAGGCATGTTGGATCACAGTAATAAACGAACTCATAAAGGCTACGCCAAGTAATTGTATTACGTCTGCGTCAATAATCCCTGTTGAATTAGCTAAATATAATGATATTGCTGATTGTAAACCTGTTCTAAATGCCTTTGAAAACATAAACTTCCAATAGGCTTTCCAATTATTTTTTTTCATTTTTCTCCTAAAACTATTCTTCCTCTACTTTACCACCGAATTGCCTTCGGTTGTAGTCTCTACATTTTTTATTTCCACACAAAAACTTACCTGTATTAGCTATATACAGAAGATCATTTTTGCATTTTGGACATGTGATTTTTATAGAGGGATTCCTCTCGCTGATATGTTAGTTATCTATAAGTATAGCAGGATTAAATTATTTTTTTATACTGTATATTTTTTAAATTTTTAAGTTCTTTAATGATCGTATCGAACTTTCTGTCTATTACATCAGCTAGAACCAAATGATCTTTAGCCTTATTATCTATTTCTTTAGGGGCCAAATCAATATTTTTATAATTAATAGTTACTTCTTCTTGGTTTATTAATGCGTCCCTTACTTTAAGATACATCTTTTTGTAAGCGTCACCAGAGCCACCTACAAAACCATCTTTGCCTTTATCGAGATCTTGTTGTGTTTCCCCAAGCAATAAGCAACCTGCCGTATGTTGATCTGTGTTGCCTGTATGAATTAAAATATACTTAAAATTAGGTACATCTTGTAGTTCTAACATGCCTTTATGAAAGGTACTTCCATATCTTGCAGTGTATTTAGTATCGAATCCACCAATATTTCTAAATTTTATTGTATAAGTTCCTAAAGGGATCGCAGTTTCTGAATGAACTTTTACGTCCCTAACTTCATCTTCTAAAGTATAACACTCGAACACGTTGTCAATAAAAAGTAAACCATTAGTAGCGTCTTTACCAAACTGTGTCCTGATGACATCAAGTTTCATTATTCCGGTTTAGGATTATCTGCTTTTACAGAGTCAATGTGATCTTGAAACGTAGTTGTACTGTTTTTTCCGTCCCAATAGATCATATCTAATTGATCAGCAATAGATCCATAAGCTTCTTGTCTAGCAGTTTTATAACCATTTTCTTGTTGGTCAAACTTACTATTAGCTAGATCTACAATAGCTTGGTCATAATCACTTTCTGTAAATTCAAGTCTTTCATTGTTGACTTGCTTATACATTGGTTTAGCGTCCTCAATTTCTTGAGTTGCTATAACTGTTAGTTCTTCTAATGTTGCCATAATTATCCTTTCTATCTTATCA
>Ga0115545_1001722_pt1 | contig 11035 bp, 12 predicted proteins | sample COGITO_mtgs_1003_FD_87188 | JGI IMG/M metagenome (GOLD analysis project Ga0115545, IMG submission 87188) | Pelagic marine microbial communities from North Sea - COGITO_mtgs_100330 | ecosystem: Environmental > Aquatic > Marine > Epipelagic | place: Germany:Helgoland, sampling site Kabeltonne...
CAATCCGCCAGAAGGCGGATGCGACCGGCCCCGTATCGGCGAGCCGAACGAACCACGGCCCGAACGCCAGCGCGACGTTCGCGCCGATCACCGCCAGGAAGGCGAGCGGCGGCGCGCTTGGCGTCTCGATAGCTTTTCTAGGCGGCGGGGAGGCGTGCATGTCGCCCCCTAGCGTCCTACCTCTGGCGAAACCACCCGAAGGAGCTTCCATGCCCAGCCTGTTCGACCCGATCGATCTCGGCGCGATCCACGCCCCCAACCGCATCCTGATGGCGCCGCTGACGCGCGGCCGTGCGACGAAGGAAGCAGTCCCCACCGACATCATGGTCGACTATTACCGCCAGCGCAGCGGTGCGGGGCTGATCATCTCCGAAGCGACGGGGATCAGCCGTGAAGGCCTTGGTTGGCCGTTCGCGCCGGGTCTGTGGACCGACGAACAGGCGGCGCAGTGGCAGCCCGTGACCGACGCGGTCCACGCGGCCGGCGGGCGCATCGTCGCGCAGCTTTGGCATATGGGACGTCAGGTCCATTCGTCGGTGATCGGCGGGCAGCCCGTGTCGTCATCGGCGACGAAGACCCAGGGTCAGGCGCACACGTTCGAGGGCAAGCAGGATTTCGAGGTCGCGCGCCCGCTGACGCTCGATGAAATGCCGCGCCTGCTCGACGATTACGAACGGGCGACGAAGAATGCGAAGGCCGCCGGGTTCGACGGCGTCCAGATCCATGCCGCGAACGGCTATCTGATCGACCAGTTCCTGCGCGACGGTGCGAACCACCGCGACGACAAATATGGCGGCACCCCCGAAAACCGTATCCGCCTGCTTCGGGAAGTGACCGAGCGCGTCGCCTCGGTCTTCGGCGCGGATCGCACCGCGGTGCGGTTGTCGCCCAACGGCGAGTCGCAGGGTGTAAATGACAGCCATCCGCTCGACGTGTTCGTGCCAGCGGCCAAGACGCTGTCGGCCATCGGCATCGCGTTTCTCGAACTGCGCGAACCCGGCCCCGGCGGCACTTTCGGCCGCACCGACGTGCCGCGCCTGTCGCCCGCGATCCGTCAGGTCTTCGACGGCCCGCTCGTGGTCAATTCCGACTATCGCAAGAAAGACGCGCAGATCGTCGTCGATTCAGGCATCGCCGACGCGATCGCGTTCGGTCGCCCGTTCATCAGCAACCCCGACCTGGTCGAGCGCTTCCGTCACAACGCCGAGCTGGCCGACGACGAGATGAAGACGTGGTACAGCCAGGGGCCGGAAGGCTATATCGACTATCCCGCGCTTGAAATGGCGGACGCGTAACGCCACGCCGCCCTTTCGGGGCAGACACGAAAAAGGGCGGCGCTGGGACATCCCGGCGCCGCCCTTTTTTCGAAGATCCGAACCCTTACAGCTTTTCGGTCATTTCCGGCAGGATCTTGAACAGATCGCCGACCAGACCGAGATCGGCCACCTGGAAGATCGGGGCGTCCTCATCCTTGTTGATCGCGACGATCGTCTTGGAATCCTTCATCCCCGCCAGATGCTGGATCGCACCCGAGATGCCGACCGCGACATAAACTTCCGGCGCGACGATCTTGCCCGTTTGGCCGACCTGATAGTCGTTCGGGGCATAGCCCGCATCGACCGCGGCGCGGCTGGCACCGACGCCCGCGCCGAGCTTGTCGGCGAGCGGATCGATCAGCGCATGGAACTGCTCTGACGAGCCGAGCGCACGACCGCCCGAAACGATGATCTTGGCACTGGTGAGTTCGGGACGTTCCGACTTGGCGATCTCCTGACCCTTGAAAGTCGAAAGGCCCTTGTCGCCGGTCGAGGACACCGCCTCGATCTCACCCGAACCGCCTTCGGTCGCGGCCTTGTCGAACGCGGTGCCGCGCACGGTGATGACCTTTTTCGCATCCGACGACTGGACGGTCGCGATCGCATTGCCCGCATAGATCGGGCGCGTGAACGTGTCGTCGCTTTCGACCGACAGGATGTCGCTGATCTGCATCACGTCGAGCAAGGCGGCGACGCGCGGCGCGATGTTCTTGCCGTTGGTGGTGGCGGGCGCGAGGAACGCGTCGTGATGCCCCATCAGTTCGACGACGAGCGGCGCGACGTTCTCGGCGAGCGCATGCGCAAACGCCGCGTCGTCGGCGACATGGACCTTGCCCACGCCCGCGATCTTGGCGGCTTCGGCGGCGACGCCATCGACGTCCTGCCCTGCGACGAGCAGGTGGACTTCCCCCAGTTTCGCCGCGGCGGTGACCACGGCGAGCGTTGCGTCCTTGACGGTGGCGCCGTCATGTTCGACCCAGACGAGCGTCTTCACTTGGCAACTCCCATCGCTTTGAGTTTGGCAACGAGTTCGTCGACATCGGCGACCTTGACGCCTGCGGTGCGCTTGGCGGGCTCGACGACCTTGAGCGTCGTCAGGCGCGGCGCGACATCTACCCCGTAATCAGCGGGCGTCTTGTTCGCGAGCGGCTTCGACTTCGCCTTCATGATGTTGGGCAACGAGGCATAACGCGGCTCGTTGAGACGCAGGTCGACCGTGATGACGGCGGGGAGGTTCAATTCCTCGGTTTCCGAACCGCCATCGACTTCGCGCGTCACGGTGACGTTCGACGCGGTCAATTCGACCTTCGAGGCGAAGGTCGCCTGACCGACGCCGAGCAACCCGGCGAGCATCTGGCCCGTCTGGTTATTGTCGTCGTCGATCGCCTGTTTGCCGAGGATGATGAGGTCGGGCTTTTCCTCTTCGACGACCTTGGCGAGGATCTTGGCAACGCCGAGCGGCTCGACCTTGGTCTCGCTGGTGACAAGGATCGCGCGGTCCGCACCCATCGCGAGCGCCGTGCGAAGCGTTTCCTGCGACTTGGCTTCACCGATCGACACGACGACGATTTCGGTGACGCCCTTGTCCTTGAGACGGATCGCCTCTTCGACCGCGATCTCGTCGAACGGGTTCATGCTCATCTTGACATTGGCAAGATCGACGCCGCTGCCGTCCGCCTTCACGCGGGGCTTCACGTTATAGTCAAGCACGCGCTTGACCGGGACAAGTACCTTCATTCGGCTCTCTCCGTAGCTCAGACCTGTTATCCGTTCCTGGGGAGGACCCGGTCAGGCAGCATTCTTTACCTCGGCAACGATCTTGCGGGCGGCATCGCCCAGATCGTTTGCAGGAACGATGGCAAGTCCCGAATTCGACAGGATGCGCTTGCCCTCTTCAACATTGGTGCCTTCAAGACGAACGACCAGTGGCACCGAAAGGTTCACTTCCTTCGCCGCGGCGACGATGCCGTCGGCGATGATGTCGCATTTCATGATCCCGCCGAAGATATTGACGAGGATGCCCTTCACGTTCGGATCGGCCAGAATGATCTTGAACGCCGCGGTCACCTTTTCGGTGGTCGCGCCGCCGCCGACGTCGAGGAAGTTGGCGGGGAACATGCCGTTCAGCTTGATGATGTCCATCGTCGCCATCGCAAGACCCGCGCCATTGACCATGCAGCCGATGTCGCCATCCAGCTTGATATAGGCGAGGTCGTATTTCGACGCTTCGAGTTCGGAGGCGTCCTCCTCGGTCTCGTCGCGCAGCTCCATCAGATCCTTGTGACGGAACAACGCATTACCGTCGAAGCCGACCTTGGCATCGAGCACCATCAGCTTGCCGTCTTCGGTGACCGCGAGCGGGTTGATTTCGATCTGTTCGGCATCGGTGCCGAGGAAGGCGTCATAGAGTTTCGACGCGGTCGAGGCGGCCTGTTTGGCGAGATCGCCGTCGAGACCCAGCGCATTGGCGACCGCGCGGCCGTGATGCGGCATGAAGCCCGTGGCGGGATCGATGTCGATCGTCTGGATTTTTTCGGGCGTGTCGTGCGCGACCGTCTCGATGTCCATGCCGCCTTCGGTCGAGACGACGAGCGAAATCTTGCTCGACGCGCGATTGACGAGCACCGCGAGATAGAATTCCTTGGCGATATCGACGCCATCGGTGACGTAGAGGCGATTGACCTGCTTGCCCGCATCGCCGGTCTGGACGGTGACGAGCGTGTTGCCGAGCATGTCGGTAGCGGCGGCGCGGACTTCATCCTCGGTCTTGGCGAGGCGGACGCCGCCCTTCGCATCGGGGCCGAGCTCGGTGAACTTGCCCTTGCCGCGACCACCGGCGTGGATCTGCGCCTTGACGACATAGAGCGGTCCGGGCAGCTTCTTCGACGCTTCGACCGCTTCGTCGACGGTCATCGCGGCATAACCGGCGGGCACGGGGACGCCGAATTTGGCGAGCAGTTCTTTCGCCTGATATTCATGGATGTTCATGGGATGGTCGTCCTCGGTTTTTCGAAAAACGGGAATGGCAGGCCTAAAGCATAAGGCGCGGCCCGAATCCACCCCTGCTATCCGCCGCCCTCCTCGCGCGCCATGCGCCCGCTCGCGTTGCGGGCCCGACATGCCTATATGCGACGCATCATGTCCCCGACCCTTGGTATCCCGCTTTTCCTCCTCACCGTCATCGGGATGGAGGGGTTCGCCTACATCGCGCATCGCTGGGTGATGCACGGTCCCGGCTGGTTCTTGCATGAAAGCCATCACCGGCATCGGGAGGGGAATTGGGAACTTAACGATCTGTATGCGGTGATCTTCGCTGTCCCCTCGATCGTCCTGCTGCTCGGCGGGATGCGACTCGGCTGGTGGCCCGGGTGCAGCTGGATCGGCGCGGGCATCGCGGCCTATGGCGCGATCTATTTCGGCTTCCACGATATCATCGTCCATAAACGAATCGCGACGCGTTATTTACCCAGATCGGCCTATATGAAGCGGATCATTCAGGCGCATCGGCTTCACCATGTCGTCGAAACGAAGCGGGGGACGGTCAGTTTCGGTTTCCTCGTCGCGCCCGATCCCCTTGACCTCAAGGCGGAACTGAAACGCCGTCGGCGCGAAGGCGTCCGTGCTCCGCGCCCCGAGCGGACGGGCGAGCGGGCGGCCGGGCGGGCATTAGCCGAAAAGTAACCATTGGCGTGGCAAGAGGTGGGTCATGGAGAACCCGACCTTCAAGCCGCCTTTCGAGGCAATTGTGGATGACGACGACGCCCGGCGTGCGCTGCGCAAGTCGGTCAAGATGCGGGCGCATCTGCGCGACCGTGGTCAGACGCGGTTCGAAATCGACGTCACCGACCTGTCGCTGTCGGGCTTTCGCGCCGAAACCAGCTTTACGCTGTGGCCGGGCACGGTCGTGTGGCTGACGCTGCCCGGCCTTGCGGGGCTGGAAGCGGTCGTGGCGTGGCGGGACAAGTTCAAATATGGCTGCGCCTTCGCCAAACCGCTCCATCCCGCGGTGCTCGACCACATCATCGCACTCAGCAACCGCTGACCGCCGACCGCTTTCGCGGCGTCAGCAGTCGAACGGGCGGCGTCAGTCGAACAGGCTGGATACCGAGGTTTCGTCGGCGATCCGCTTGATCGCCTCCCCCAAGAGCGGCGCGATCTGCAGATGGCGGATCTTCGCCGATGCGCCGATCGATTCGTGATTGCCGATCGAATCGGTGATGACGAGTTCGCGCAGTTCGGACCCGTCGACCCGCGCCACCGCGCCGCCCGACAGGACACCATGCGTGACATAGGCGACGACATCCTCCGCCCCCGCCGCCTTCAGCGCCGCCGCGGCGTTGCACAAGGTGCCCGCCGAATCGACGATATCGTCGATCAGGATGCAGAACCGGCCCTCGACCTCACCGATGATATTCATGACTTCCGATTCGCCCGCGCGTTCGCGGCGCTTGTCGACGATCGCGAGCGGCGCGTTGTCGAGCCGCTTCGCCAGGACGCGCGCACGCACGACGCCGCCGACATCGGGTGAGACGACCATCAGATTCTTGCCCTTGAACCGCGCGTTGATATCCGCCGACATGACGGGCGCGGCGTAGAGATTGTCGGTCGGGATATCGAAAAAACCCTGAATCTGACCCGCATGAAGGTCGACCGACAACACGCGGTCGGCACCCGCCACCGTAATCAGATTGGCGACGAGCTTTGCCGAAATCGGCGTGCGCGGGCCGGGTTTGCGATCCTGGCGCGCATAACCGAAATAGGGCACCACCGCGGTGATCCGCTTTGCCGATGCGCGTTTGAGCGCATCGATCATGATCAGCAATTCCATCAGATTGTCGTTCGCGGGAAAGCCCGTCGATTGAAGGACGAACACGTCCTCGCCCCGGACATTTTCCTCGATCTCGACGAAAATCTCTTCATCCGCGAAACGCCGGACGAGCGCCTCGGTCAGCGAAATCTCAAGGTAGCTCGCAATCTCTCTTGCCAGCGGCAAGTTCGAATTGCCGGTCATCAGTTTCATGTACGCCGTCTCCCCGGTTGCCCCGCCTTAGTCGGCGCGATGCGGGAGCGGAAGAGGTTTGCCGGTCCCTTATGCCCCCGGTAAGACGCCCCGATGACCGTCACCACCCGTTTTGCGCCCTCACCCACCGGGCATCTCCATGTCGGCAACATCCGCGCCGCGCTCCACAACTGGCTCTTTGCGCGCCAGCAGCAGGGGCGCTTCGTGTTGCGAATCGACGATACCGATGGCGAGCGGAGCGAGGAACGATTCGTCGACGCGATCTGCGCCGATCTGGCCTGGCTGGGGCTCGACCCCGACCAGATGGTGCGACAGTCGCAGCGGTTCGCGCTGTATCAGGAACGGTTCGACATGCTCGTCGCGGCGGGGCGCATCTATCCGGCCTATGAAACGACGCAGGAACTCGACCTCAAGCGCAAGATCCAGCTCGGCCGCGGGCTGCCCCCCGTCTACGATCGCGCGGCACTGACGCTGACCGACGCCGACCGGCACCGACTGGAGGCGGACGGCGTGCGCCCGCATTGGCGTTTCAGGCTGGACCACGACGCCGCAATCGAATGGGACGATTTGATCCGGGGACCCCAGCATTTCGCGCCCGCGACGATGAGCGATCCCGTCATCCGCCGCGCGGATGGATCATGGCTCTACATGCTGCCGAGCGCGATCGACGACATCGACCTTCGTATCACGCATGTCGTGCGCGGCGAGGATCATGTCTCGAACACCGCGCTCCAGCTGCAGATGTTCGATGCTATGGGGGCCAGCCCGCCACGGTTCGCGCATGAAGCATTGCTGACGGGGAGCGAGGGCAAACTGTCGAAAAGGCTCGGGTCGCTCGGCGTCGTGCATTTCCGCGCGGCGGGGATCGAGCCCCAGGCAATCGTCGCGCTGCTCGCGCGGCTCGGCACCAGCGACCCGGTCGAGCCGGTGACCGGCCAACAGGTATTGATCGACGGATTCGACTTCGCGCGCTTCGGTCGTGCGCCCGCACGGTTCGACGAAGAGGAACTGGCGACGCTCAATGCGCGCATCGTGCATCAACTGCCCTTCACCGCCGTCGCGACGCGGCTGCCGGCGGGTGTCGATGGTGCGGGCTGGGAAGCGATTCGTCCCAATCTGGCACGCGTCGAGGACGCCGCCGATTGGTGGTCGGTCGTCGAGGGACCGGTCGTCGCCCCCGCGGTCGATGCTGACACGCGCGACTTTCTCGATTCGGCGGCGCGGATCGCCACGGAGATCGACTGGGGACAGGACCCCTGGCACGCGCTGACCGGGGCGCTGAAAAACATGACGGGGCGCAAGGGGAAATCGTTGTTCCTGCCGCTGCGTCAGGCGCTGACCGGGCGCAATTCGGGGCCTGATATGGCAGCGTTGCTCCCCCTGATCGGGCGAGAGCGCGCGATCGATCGACTGAACGGGTAAGTCGCTTGACGTTGTCATGATATAATGTAACTTTCTTGTATCGGCCAACGATGCCGATAAAGAGGAGGTACGCATGTATGCAGATCGCTATGCCCGATCGCGCCGGGTCAACCCGGCCGGGCTCACCGCCGCCATCGCGATCAACGCCGCCGTAGTCGCCGCGTTGATCTTTTCCGCGCCGACGATCGTAAAATCCGTGCCGCACGGTCCGTTGCGGATGATCGATATTTTCGTGCCCGAACCGCCACCCCCGGAACCGGCGCCGCAACCACCCGAACAGCCCGCCCCGAACACCCCGACCGAGCGTGTCGAAGCACCCGTGCCCCCGATCCCGATGCTTCCGACCGAACCCGTCTTTGCCGTTCCCAACCTGCCGCCGCTGCCGCCCGCAGGCCCGACGATCGGGACGGACACCGGGCCGCTCGTCAAGGCCGATCCCCTGCCCCCCGCACCGCTGCCCCGGCTGGTCGATGCGACGTTCGACCCGCGCCATGTGCGGGATGTCCAGCCCGTCTATCCCGCCGCCGAACGCCGCGCGGGCCGCGAAGGCCGCGTTACGATCCGGGTGCTGGTGGGGGTCGATGGGCGGGTAAAGCAAGGCGAACGCGTCAGCGCCACGAGCGACGCGTTCTGGCAGGCAACGATCGATCGCGCATTGTCGAAATGGCGGTTCAAGCCCGCAACGCGGGGCGCCGTCCCGGTAGAGGCGTTGCGGACGCTGTCGCTGACCTTTGTCATCAAGGACTGATCGATATCGGGCGGCGGATCGGGTGGGACTGGCATCACCGGCCCCGCCTCATTATCTTTGAGGGCATGTCCTTTTTTGCCCGCCTGTCGCCGATCCGCGCGATCAACGATCTTCGTTCCTATCTGGCGGGGCGACCGCCCTATGAGATCGTGTTCCTGATGCTGGCGATCGTGGTGACGGCGATCTTCATCTATCTGTTCGCGCGTAACGATTACACGCCGCCGACCTACAAGCCGAACATCATCTATGTCGAACAATGGCCGCTGAGCCGGACCGATGCGGAAATCCGCGCCGCGCAAAAGGTCGACCAGAAGGTGAAGGCACGACGCCTCGCCGAACAAAAGGCGGCGGAGGACAAGAAGAAGGCCGAGTTCAAGAAGCTCGACGACACGCTGTCCAAATGGGGCATCTGACCGCATCGGGCAATGACGCGCGCTGGATGGGGGCAGCGTTGGCACTCGGCGAACGTGGCCGTGGACGGACCGCGCCCAATCCCAATGTCGGCTGCCTCATCGTCGCCGATGGCACGGTGGTCGGACGTGGCTGGACACAGGCGGGGGGGCGTCCTCATGCCGAGGCGATGGCGCTCGCCATGGCGGGCGAGAAGTCGCGTGGCGCAACTTGTTATACGACGCTTGAACCGTGCGCGCATGTCTCAACGCGCGGTCCCGCCTGCGCGGATCTGCTCGTCGAAGCGGGTATTGCGCGGGTCGTCGCCGCGATGCGCGATCCCGATGCGCGTACCGATGGCGCGGGGCTAGCGCTGCTCGGCGCGGCGGGAATCGCCACGACGCTCAACCTGCGCGGGGAAGACGCGGCGCGGTCGATGGCGGGCTTCCTCTCCCGCCGCCGCCACGGCCGGCCGCACGTCACGCTCAAGCTCGCGACCAGCCTCGACGGTGCGATCGCGATGGCAGACGGGTCGAGCCGCTGGATCACCGGCCCCGAGGCGCGCGCGCACGCCCATCTCGAACGCAGTCGGCACGAGGCGATCCTGATCGGGCGCGGCACATGGGACACCGATTCGCCGCGCCTCGATGTTCGGATCGCGGGACTGGCGGATCGTTCCCCCCTGCCCGTCATTCTGTCGCAAAGCGGGACGGCGGCGGGGCGGTGCATCGCGACGCCCGGCGAGATTTCGGGCCTTCCCGGCGATCACTTGCTGATCGAAGGGGGTGCACAGACCGCAGCCGCCTTTCTGCGCGCCGCGTTGGTCGATCGCCTGCTCCTCTATCGCGCGCCGATCCTGATCGGAGCCGGAAAGCCGGCGCTGGCCGACATCGGGCTGACCGAGCTGACACAGGCGCATGGTCGCTGGCGACTTCACGACGCGCGACAACTTGGCAGCGACCGGGTCGAGGTCTACGAGACCGTCTGATGTTTACGGGAATCATCTCAGACATCGGCACGATCGATCGTGTCGAGCAACTGGGCGACACGCGCGTCGTCATCACGACCGCCTATGACACCGCGTCGATCGACCTGGGCGCGTCGATCGCCTGTTCGGGCGTCTGCCTGACCGTCGTCGACAAATCCGCGCCCGGCGCGCCCGGCTGGTTCGCGGTCGACGTGTCGGGTGAGACGATCGCCTGCACCGCGCAAGGCCAGTGGACCAAAGGCCGTCGTCTCAACCTCGAACGCGCGATGAAGCTCGGTGACGAACTGGGCGGGCACATCGTGACGGGCCATGTCGACGGCGTCGCCGCCATCGTCTCGGTTCGCGCCGAGGGCGATTCGAAACGTATCGGCTTTCGCGTGGGCACCCAGATCGCCCCCTTTCTCGCGCCAAAGGGATCGGTGACGGTCGACGGCGTCTCGCTGACCGTCAATCGGGTCAGCGACGCCGACGCGGCAACCGAATTTACCGTCAACATTATCCCGCATACTCAGGCGATGACAACGCTCGGAACACTCGACGAAGGCCAGCCGGTCAATATCGAGATCGACGTGCTCGCCCGCTATCTACGACGAATGGAGCATTATCGTGGCCAATAAACCCGAACTCGCGCGCCTGCGCCACGGCTTCCTTTCGAGCCCCGAGGAAATGATCGACGAGGCGCGCAACGGGCGTATCTTCATCCTGGTCGATGACGAGGATCGCGAGAATGAGGGCGACCTGGTCGTGCCCGCACAGATGGCGACGCCCGAAAAAATCAACTTCATGGCGAAATATGGCCGCGGGCTCGTCTGCCTCGCGCTGACCAAGAAGCGCGTCGACGAACTCGGCCTCGACTTGATGAGCCGCCACAACGGCACACGATACGAAACCGCCTTCACCACCTCGATCGAGGCACGCGACGGCGTCACCACCGGGATCAGCGCCGCCGACCGCGCCCGAACGATCTCGGTCGCCATCGACGGGTCGAAGTCGAAGGACGAGATCGTCACCCCCGGTCATGTCTTCCCACTGGTCGCGCGCGATGGCGGCGTTCTCGTGCGCACCGGTCATACCGAGGCGGCGGTCGACGTCGCGCGGCTCGCGGGGCTGAACCCCTCGGGCGTGATCTGCGAGATCATGAACGAGGATGG
>Ga0115545_1001733_pt1 | contig 10999 bp, 12 predicted proteins | sample COGITO_mtgs_1003_FD_87188 | JGI IMG/M metagenome (GOLD analysis project Ga0115545, IMG submission 87188) | Pelagic marine microbial communities from North Sea - COGITO_mtgs_100330 | ecosystem: Environmental > Aquatic > Marine > Epipelagic | place: Germany:Helgoland, sampling site Kabeltonne...
GATATTTTTAATAGATGCAGATGAATATCCTGATGAATATCTTTGTACTGGATTGCCTTGGATGATAGAAAATAATCCAGAAGTAGAAGCATATTGGGTATCTAGAATAAATACTGTAAATGGATTAACTAAAGAACATATTACAAAATGGAATTGGAATGTTGATAAAAGAGGATGGGTAAACTTTCCAGATAGGCAAATGAGAATATACAAGAACGATCCTGAAAGAATTAAGTGGACAAAACCAGTACATGAGCAATTAGTAGGATACACCAAATTTGCAGCACTTCCTTCAAACGAAGAATATTGTCTACATCACCCAAAAGATATTAAAAGACAAGAAAGGCAGAACGATTTTTATGACACACTTTAAAGTATCAAATAGATTTTCTACAGGTAAAAGAACTGCCTTGATAGATATAGATGAAACTATCTGCTTTTATAATGATATAAGAAGATATGACTTATCAATTCCCAACTACACAAATATAGCAAAAGTTAATAGGTTATATGATGAAGGATATGAAGTAATATATTGGACAGCAAGAGGTGCTTCATCAGGAATAGATTCTACAGAACATACAGCTGCACAACTAAAAGAATGGGGATGTAAATACCATGACTTGGTAACTGGTACTAGTAGTAATCCAAAACCTCATTTTGATTTATTAGTGGATGATAAGTCTATGAGAATAGAAGAGTTATTTCCTGAGACTAAGCTGAATCAAAAGGTAGGATTCGCTTGTAGTTCATTTGACCTACTACATTCAGGACACGCAATTATGTTAAAGGATTGTAAAACAGTTTGTGATTATTTGATTGTTGGTTTACAAACAGATCCCACACTTGATAGGCCTGAAAAAAATAAGCCTGTACAATCATTTGAGGAAAGAAAAATTATGATAGAGTCTATTAAGTATGTAGATAAAGTTGTAGAATATTCAACCGAAGATGAGCTACTGGCGTTAATAAAAGAAATTAATCCTGATATTAGAATATTGGGAACAGATTGGAAAGGAAAGCCATTTACCGGCCACGAATTAGATATACCAATTCATTGGCATGTGAGAGACCACGGCTATTCCACATCTAATTTACGAATAAGGGTTGCAGAAGCAGAAAGCTTAAAGAACAAATCAATTAATGCAATAAATGAAAGAATATTTTAGTATGTCAAATATTTTTATTATATTAAGGTTATATTATGAATCAAAAGTTAACAATAGTCCACGGGGTTTATAGAAGAAATCCATACATTTTAGAAACATTAGTTCAGAACTTGATGTCATTGAGGGCAGCAAGAATTACCGACTATCAGTATATTGTATTTAATGATAATGGTGATAAAGAGATTGAGGAAGATATTAAGGACTACTTAGGAGAGGTAGAATACATATATAGTCCTAAGAACTTTGGAAATAAGGTCTGTAGAGGTAGTTGGGTAGGATCTTTGCCACATGTTAAGGGTGAATTATTACATGTTACTGACCAAGATGACCCAATGACACCATCATTCTATAAGACTTCAATGAAGATATTTAATAGTAGCCCTAAAGTTGACTTAATATTTCATAACTGTATAAAGATTGCAGATGACTCTACTGCTTTAGGATATGGAATGAATCCTATGATTCAGCCAGGAAATAACTTTCCTTCTTATAACGATCAGCCTCTAGAATGTTTTAAATTGTGGTTTGGAATAGGCGAAGAAAATAAGGTAACTGCAGCAAATAATTATATGATGGCTTCAGGGGTAATTTATAGAACAAAGCTACATGATATTATTGGTGAACCTGATATGAAATTTGGTGGAGCATGTGATTTTGAATATTGGTCTAGAGTATTGTTTAATGAAAGAAAGTGTAAAATGGTAAATTTACCAACATGGTTCTATAGACTATCAGAATACTCTGCAGGAAATACAATTGTGGATGGAGAAAGAAATAACGATAAATACTTACATGAGTGTATAGATTTAATAAAACAAAAATACACTGGATTATGGGAGGAGAAAAAACAAAATGGCTAATAATTTAGAAAATACAACAGTTTTAATTACAGGTGGAGTTGGAAACATAGGTTCATATATTGTGGATGAAATACTAAAACAAGAACCAAAGCAAGTTATTATTGTAGACAATTTTTTTAATGGAAACAATATACCATCTGATGATAGAATAAAAATATACCCTTTTGATATTGCTAATGTAGAAGAACTATCATTTGTTTTTAAAAAATATACTCCAGAATATGTATTTCATTGTGCTTCAATGCTGATTCAAGATAGTGAGCTTTTACCTAGAAAGTCTATAATGACTAATATTATGGGAACGTTTAATGTTATTGATTTATCAAACAAGCATGGAGTAAAAAAGATATGTTATTCTTCATCAGCATCTGTATATGGAGAACCACAATATTTACCAGTAGATGAAGAACACCCATTTCAGTATGATAACTTTATATATGGTTGGACAAAAATTACAGCAGAAATGATTTTTAGATCTAACTGCAAAACAGACTGGTTAGGGTATAGATATTATAATGTATACTCTGATAGAATGAAGCAAGGAGCTTTATACACCCAAGTATTTCCTATATTCTATGATAAGATAAAAAATGGAGAAGCTATAACGATATATGGAGATGGAAGTCAAACTATGGATTTGATACATGCAGAAGATATAGCAAGGGCAAACATGCTAGGAATGACTAGTAATGTAACTGGCGAATTCTTTAATGTAGGTAGTGGAAAAGAAACCAAAGTATCCGAGCTAGCAGAAATGATGATGGAAATAATGGGTACTAATACTCCTATAAACTTCGAGCCAACTGATACTCAAAAGGTAAAAAACAGAAGAAGCAGCACAGGAAAAATAAAGGCGCTTTTAGGCTTTACTCCAAAAGTTTCACCAAAAGAAGGTTTAACAAGATATATTTTGAACAAGAATCAATGATACAACGAATAATAGAAGATATAGAACACTTAAAGATTGGACTGTTAGGGTTTAGACGTAGTTGCTTTATACCTGCTCTAAAAGAGTACGGATTAAAATATACATTTTTACAGCAATATCAAGATATAGATGAAACTTTTGATTTTGTTGTTGAGAGTGGAGTTTATGACATTATTCCAGAAAAATATCTGTCTAAGCCTAAATATGGTGTAATAGGAATACATGAATCACCTATGCCTGAAGGTAGAGGCCATGCTCCACTACAATGGGCAGTGTTAAACAATAGACCAAATCTTACTGTAAGCTTATATAGATTGAATTCAAAGGTAGATGCAGGAGAGATAATATATCAACAACAAGTTGAGATATCTAGGCTAGATACATATGAAGAGTTAGAGGAAAAAAGACAGGCTGGAATTACAAAATGTTTCCGTAACTTTCTAGCAGAACTTAGCCAAGGAGTTTTAGTTCTTAGAGAACAAACTGGTGCAAGTTCATATCATAAGAAAAGAAAACCTGTAGATTCATGTTTAGATTCAACAAAGTCTTTGGATTCTCTATGGGATAATATTAGAATTTGTGACAACGTAAACTATCCTGCTCACTTTTATGTAGAAGGCAAAAAGATAATTTTAAGATATGAGGTATCAGATGATAACAGCTAAATGTCCTTTGAGAATATCTTTAGTTGGTGGGTCTACAGACCTTCAACAATTTTTAGATAAGTACGATACAGGTTCTGTTGTTAGTTTTTCTTCTACACTTTATACCTATATATCTATAAATAGAAATAAGACAGAAAAATATAGAATAAACTATACAAAGACTGAAAATGTAAAAGATCCATCTAAGATTAAAAATGATATTGCTAGAGAAGTAATAAATTATTTTGATTTACCACCACTAACAATGATATTTAATTCTGATATTCCTTCAACAGGAACAGGTTTGGCCGCATCTTCTTCATATATGGTTGCAGCAATAGCAGCTGCCTTGGAATTTATAGGTGAAGATTGGTCACAATATGAGATTTGTGAATTAGCTCTTAAGCTTGAGAGAAACTTTAATCCACTAACAGGTTATCAAGATGTATATGGTTGCGGTATTGGAGGACTAAAAAGATTTTACTTTAATAAGTATGGTAATGTAAAGGTAGAATTCCTACATTCAAAAATACTATCAGATCTATCTATGACTTTAATACCAACAGGTGTGAAAAGATCTTCTACAGATATACTATCAACAATAGACGTAGATAAAAGTTTAAAATTATTAGATGACGTTGAAGCTTTTGTAAAGTGCAAAAACGCAGAAGAAATTTGCCAAGTTATAAATAATACATGGAAAAATAAGAAAGAAATATCTACTTCAATACTAAACAATGATATAGCTAGACTAGATAATAAATTAGAATCTTATTGTCAAGGACCTTTTAGCGCTAGAAAACTACTTGGTGCTGGTGGTGGAGGGTATTTCCTAGTTATGTGTGATTGTGATGGTTGGTTAGTTGAAGATCCAATTGACGGTGAGGTAGGTATAAGAGTAGATAATAAGGGAGTTGTAGTATATGCCAATTAAAAAACATAATCCATATAGAATAGTACAAATGTTTGAAGAAGAAATGGCCATATACACAGGAGCTAAATATGCAGTTGCAGTCTCAAGCTGTACAGATGCATTATTAATGGCATGTGCATATGAAAAAGTAAAAGGAAAAGAAGTAACTATACCAAAGAAAACATACATATCAGTGCCGCAATCAATAGTACATGCAGGTGGAAAGCCAGTTTTTGAAGATAGAGATTGGAAAGGAGTCTATAAGTTAGAGCCATTTCCAATATATGACTCAGCTAAAAGGCTTACTTCTAATATGTATATTCCTAAAACTCACATGTGCCTATCCTTTCATTTAAAAAAGCCATTGTGTATTGGAAAAGGTGGAATGATAATTACAGATAAAAAAGAAGCATATGACTGGTTCATAAAGGCAAGATACGAAGGTAGAAGTTTTGAAGATGGAATGTCTTATCAAGAAGACCCTATAGACATTATGGGATGGAATATGTATATGTCACCAGAACAGGCTGCACGAGGATTGTGGCTACTACAACACTATCCTGTACATGCAGAAGACCAGATAGAAGATCCAGACTACAGGGATATAACTACATTTCCATTATTTAAAAACTATCCTGCCTGGATTTAACCATGTTAAAAAAATTGTTTATATTAAAATAAAAGAATAAATAGATGAATTTAGATAAACTAATAGATGAGACTGTAAAGATTAAGGAGCATGTATCTGCATTGTCTAAGCTTGTAAATGATGCCAATAGAATTATAATTATAGGAAATGGTGGAAGTAATTCTATAGCATCACATATCTCACAAGATTATACAAAAGTATTAGGAAAAAAGGCTATTAGCTTTTCAGATCCATCTAGATTAACATGTTATATAAATGATTATGGCAGAAACTACGCATACTCACAGTTTTTAAAGGAGTTTGTAGAAGAAGATACACTTGTAATTTTAATATCCTCTTCAGGAAACTCAATGAATATTATAAATGCTGCTAAATGGTGTGAAGACAATGGTACAACTTACATATCACTTACTGGTTTTAATCCAACTAATAAGTTATATAATATGAATGCGGATTTAAAATTCTGGGTAGATTCAGATGATTATGGAATAGTAGAATGTACACATCAAGCATATCTACACTCAATATTATAGGAGAATATTATGAAAGTAAAATTACACATAGAAAACTTTGGAGATTGGAATGTACACGTCCCACCTAATCCAGAAGTTCATGACTTTTTTCATGGAGATGATGATTGCAAAGTACATATCTTTGAAGATAATAACCTAAAGAAGCATGTTAACTATGATGGAAAGATAAAGATTGCATGGATTAGAGAAGTATTTGATATTTATGAATATGCATGTGTTTTTCAAGAAAAGCCATATAATCCATACAATTATGTATTTGAAAATATAGAACACTTTGATTATGTGATAGCTCCAATAGCATATAGATATTTTAGTCATTTAATTCCTGAAGATAAGTTTATATTTTGTCCTGGTGGATGTACAAGAGTTCTACCAGAACAGTGGGGAATGTATGAGAAAACTAAGTCTTTATCTATTGTTGCATCACAAAAAGACTGGACTATTGGTCATAGAATGAGGCATTGGGCTGTTAATTCGTTTAAAGATAATATTGATATATTTGGAAGTGGATATAATAATTTAATCGATAGTCAAGGACCATTTGGTAAAGTATATGGATTAGCACCTTATCGTTTTCATTTTGTAATTATGAACTCACAAAAAGATAGTTGGTATACTGAAGCACTAATAGATTCTTTTGCTTGTGGATGCATTCCATTATTCTTCGGCTGCAGCGATATAGGAAAACATTTCAATGCAGACGGAATAATTCAGTTTGATTCATTACCTCAATTGGCAAAGATTATACCTACGCTTACCAAAGAGTTATATGATTCTAAGATTGAAGCAGTAAAAGAAAATATGGAAATAGCTAAAAAATATAAAACTGATTATGACTATTTACATGTTAATTATCTTTCTAAATTTGAGGCAATGTAATGAAAAAAGTAGTTTGGTTACTTAGAGAAAATGGTGAAAATGGTAGAAGCGAACATTCTTCTGCAATAAACTGGTGGTATGGAGCTCTAGAGGCTCTAGGTTATGAGGTAGTCTATAAGTTTTTTCCAGATTACGGCTATGGTCCTAATGATTTTAACATAGACGAGTTTTATGACGATTGCAAGGCATATGGAGCAGATATAATATTACATGTTGCATATGAAAAAGTTCATCCTGAATTGTCTAAACTTAGAGACTTTGCAAAGGTGTATGTCGTACAGTCCGATGATGATTGGAGATTTGATTTTGCAAAAGAATGGGATCCATTTATTGATGCAAATATAGGACATGCAGGTGATGTAGAAAGATATAAAGAAGCCGGTATATCAGAAGAAAAATTTATATTCACTAGATGGGGATTTAATCCAACAACAATGATGCACTATCCGAAATCGGAAAAGAATGTTTTATTAAGCCATGCAGGTGGTTTACATGCAGATAGAATACAATTGTTAAATGAATTTGCAAGTAAAGGGATTAATCCACAAGCAGCAACAAATTGTTTTTATACTGAAATAAAACAGTTATGGGGTAGGTCTAAATATTCTTTATGCTTTACTAAAAATTCTGTTTTAAGTGGAACACAAGTAAAAGGAAGAGTTTCAGAGATACCTTACTTTTCTGTTTTAATATCTCAGCATTTTAAAGGTATTGAAAATTATTATGAACCAGATAAAGAGTTTATACTGTTTGAGACGGTTGATGAAGCAATTGAGAAGATAAAGTATTATGAAGATAATCCGGATGAATATGCCAAAATATATGAAGCTGGAAAAAAGAGATTGCTTTCTACAGGAACATGCTATCATAGATGGAACGATATTATGCATAGAATAGATCCTGATTTTAAAAAGTTTGATGTTTCACAAATATTAAAAGATAACCACGGGATAGAAATATGATATATTCAGAGAAAATATTAGTAACAGGTGGAACTGGAATGGTTGGAAAACATTTACAGGAACTATTACCAAATGCCACATATATTGGAAGTAGTATTGATTTAAGAGATTGGATAAATGTAGATGCATTATTTGCAAAGTTACAGCCAACCCGAGTAATCCATCTTGCAGCAAAGGTAGGAGGAATAGTTGATAATATTAATAACCCAGCAGAATTTTATGAAGATAATGTCTTGATGAATACTAATCTACTAAAAGCTTCTAAAAAATACAATGTTGACAGATTTACAGGTATGTTGAGTACTTGCATTTATCCTAATGTTGTTGAAAATTATCCAATGACTGAAGAAGATTTATTTGTAGGTCCTCCAGCTGAAACAAACCTAAGCTACGCATATTCTAAAAGAGTTATGGCAGTTCATATTAATGCGTATAATAAGCAGTTTGGAACAAATTATAATTACTTAGTTGCACCTAATCTATATAGTGAACATGATAATTTTGAACATGGACAAAAGATGCATTTTGTTACAGCACTATTAAAAAAGATTAAAGAAGCTGACAATAATGGAATAGATACCATAGAACTGTTAGGAACTGGAAAACCATTACGACAGTTTATGCATGCAAAAGATCTTGCTTTAGCAATAGTAGAAATGATTGATAATGATATTACAGAGAGTTTTAATGTTGCACCTACATTTAATTATTCTATCAATGAAATGGCAGAAATGGCAATAGAGTCTCTAGATAAGGATATTAAAGTATCTTATCCTTCAGGAGATGGTTTAGACGGACAATATAGAAAAGATGTTTCTTCGGCAAAAATGTTATCATTAATGCCAGATTTTAAATTTACAGAATTCAAAGAGGGTATAAAGAAAGTATATGGAAAATTGTAAAAGAGCTTTAATAACAGGTATAAACGGACAAGATGGTTCGTACTTAGTAGAATTACTATTAGAAAAGGGATATGAAGTTACAGGAATACTAAAGAGAAATTCTGTAGCAGAGAATCAAACTGCAAGAATACCTGATGAGGTATTTGGTAAGATAAAATTGTTTTACGCAGACATGTTGGATATGTCTTCACTAGTTAGAGTACTGCAAGAAGTTAATCCAGATGAAATATACAACTTGGCAGCTCAATCACATGTTAGAATTAGTTTTGATATGCCAATTTATACAACACATTCAATTGCAACTGGAACTTTGAACTTATTAGAGGCAATGAGAATAGTTTGTCCTAAAGCAAAATTTTACCAAGCCTCATCTTCAGAAATGTTTGGTAATAATGTAGATAAAGATGGCTTTCAGAGAGAAGACACACCTATGAATCCAGTTTCACCCTATGGTTGTGCAAAAGTTTATGCATATAACATATGTAGAAATTATAGAAATGCTTACGGATTATTTATCAGTAATGGTATATTATTTAATCATGAGTCGCCTAGACGAGGTACTAATTTTGTTACCAATAAGGTTGTAAAAGAGGCCGTAAAAATAAAATTAGGTATAAGTGATGAATTACATCTTGGAAATTTAGATGCTAGTAGAGACTGGGGACACGCAAAAGATTATGTATATGCTATGTGGTTAATGCTACAAGAAAAAGAAGCAGATGATTTTGTATGTTCAACAGGTGTATCACATACTGTAAAAGACCTTGTTGAATATGTATTTAATAAATTAGATTTAGATTGGAAAGTTTATGTCAAACAGAATAAAAAATTCTTTAGGTCTGAGGAGTTAGAGTTTTTAAAAGGTGACTGTACTAAGGCAAAAGAAGTTTTAGGTTGGGAGCACAAATACACATTTGAAACGATGTTAGATGAAATGATAGAATATTGGTTAAATTACTATAAAGAGGAGAACAAATAATGGTTATAAATAAAATTAAAACAGCATACAATGATTTTAAGATGAAAAGACTTAAAAATTCTGTATCTAGTGGAGTTAGAAAATATATAAATGCAAAGCATGCAAATAAAACTTGGACACCTGGAGTAGATTGGGTACAATATTCAGGACCATTCTTTAATGGCGATGAGTACGGTGCAGCAGTAGATAACTTGATGGATGAATGGCTAATATATGGTCAAAAATGTAGACAGTTTGAGTTAGAATTCGCAGATCATTTAGGTAAAGATTTTGGTATTCTTACAAACTCTGGTAGTTCAGCTAATCTACTTATGGTTAGTGCACTAAAGTCACAAAAACTAAAGAAGCTTGGTAAACAAATGAAAAAGTATCAGTTAGAACCTGGTGCAAAGTTCATTACTCCAGTTGTATGCTTTCCAACAACAATTAATCCACTTATACAAAATGGATTTGAGCCTTTATTTGTTGATGTTACTATGCCTAATTTACATATTGACTTAGACCAAGTAGAAGCACTATTAAAGAAAGATAAGAAGAAAGAAATTAAAGGTATTATATTTGCTCACGTATTAGGTAACCCACCTGATATGGACAGAGTAATGGCATTAGTTAAAAAGTATGATTTGATATTTTTAGAAGATAGTTGTGATGCATTAGGTTCAACATGGAAAGGTGAAAAACTTGGTAGTTTTGGTGATATTTCTACGTGTTCATTCTTTCCAGCACACCACATGTCAATGGGAGAAGGTGGTTTTGTTGCAACAAACAATAATCAAATGAGATTGGCACTTGCAGCTTTAAGAGACTGGGGTAGAGCATGTTATTGTAATTCAAATAAACCTGGTAATGTAACATCTGGTACTGCATGCGGAATGAGATTTGGTAGTTGGTTCCCAAACCAAAAAGATATTATATTTGACCATAGATATATCTTTGATGAGATTGGATATAACATCAAGCCATTAGAATTACAAGCTGCGATGGGATTAGAACAACTTAAGAAGTTGGACTATATGCACGATAGAAGAAAGCAGAACTTTAAGAGAATGCACGAAATAATGAGCAAGTATGATAAGTACTTAGATTTACCTTCAGCTCTTCCTGAAGCAGATGTTTCATGGTTTGGATTCTTAATAACATTAAAAGATGGTGCAAAGAAACATTTCTCTAAAAATGATTTGGTTAACCATTTAGAAACAGCTAAGATTCAAACTAGAAGTTATTTTACAGGAAATGCATTATTTCATCCAGCATATGTAGAACAGGCTAAGAAGTATAAAGATCCTAGAAATGATTTTCCAAATGCAACAAAGTCTACTACAGATACATTCTTTATGGGTGTATGGCCAGGAATGACAGATGAACAATTAGATTATATAGAAGAAGTAATGCATAAATTTATGTGGAAGTACTAAATGAAAGTAAGAGCTCTTGTATTCTTTAACCATCCGGCATATGAATTTCTTGCAGAAAATGCAATAAGAAGTTTTGTTAATTGGCACCCTGATATTAAAATTCATGTTTTCACGGATAAGACTTGTGCAGAAAAGTTTAGACTCCTTCCACCTGGAGTACAAAAAA
>Ga0115545_1001734_pt1 | contig 10997 bp, 2 predicted proteins | sample COGITO_mtgs_1003_FD_87188 | JGI IMG/M metagenome (GOLD analysis project Ga0115545, IMG submission 87188) | Pelagic marine microbial communities from North Sea - COGITO_mtgs_100330 | ecosystem: Environmental > Aquatic > Marine > Epipelagic | place: Germany:Helgoland, sampling site Kabeltonne...
CGCTAGCATTACAACACGTCCTTTTACTTTTTTGCCGTATGGTATGTAACCAGCTGTATAATCAAAGAATCGCATCTCATGCGTAGCTATCTTAAGTTTTACTTTCTCTTCTTCTGTTAAACTCTCAGGATCTCTATCTTTTAAACTGTTGTATATCTGTTGAGACACCTTCATGTTACCAGCTGTCTTATCAAAACCTATATCCCAACTAGGCTTATACATAGTAGGTCCTACAGAGTTTTCACCCATATCATCCTGGTTAGATGCAAGATCAGAGCTAACACCCTGTAAACTAGTTAAGGCATCATTATTAGCAGTATCTTCATTTGAGTCTACGTCTTCTGTAGTTTGATTTAGCAACTCTTCCATTTGAAGAAGCTTATTCATAATATCGTAGTAGGCCTCTTCAAACTTTGTATGCTCTATAATAGCATCAGCTAGACTTGTATCTTGTATCTGTCGTTTCTGTTCTTCAAACTGATCAACTAAACCGCTTAACTGATCTAGCTCTTCTTTTGTTAGTTTTAACTCTGCTCGTAAGAATTTGTTGTCATCTATATTTTTCTGAGCAACTTCTATATCATTTAGGAAATCACCTAACTCTGTAAAGAATGCAGGGTTCTGGTCTACAAAGTTTCTATATGTTCTATAGTTTGGAAACTCTGCAAGCGTTTCACGCAATCGTCGTATGGCATTTACCTGCGGATCGTCCTGCCCATCATTCTCAACTAAAAACTCATCTATAGCAATCAAGGCGTCTGCTAACATGTCATCAAACGTTCTTGCTGCCTCATATCTATTAGTAGAGAGTTTACGCTTAGCTAGATTCTCAAGAAGCACTCCTTCTAAGACATCTTTATACTCTACTAGTTCTTGTATTTTCTGCTGCAGTAATTGTGTGTTAGGCTCTATCAGGTTTACAAATTCATTTACATCACCTCTCATTAGCTCAGCCCACTCTCGTGCTTCCTGATAGTTTGTAGGATCTTCTACTAAATCTAGAATACCAAGTTCGTTCATAGCAGATATTCTATTAGTCATCTCTGCTCCGTATCTATTGTCTAGACTAATATCAAACTCTCCAGTTCTAGGATTGTAGTGTGTTTCTGCTAGCGTAGATAAGAATTCAATAGAGTCTACTAAAGCAGCTGCCTGCTCTTGCAATTCTAGAATTAACCTTTCACCTGTATTAATTTGCTGTACAGCTTTTTCGTGTACATCACGTATGGTATTAATGCTTACACGTCCCTTACGACCTTTTATAATGCCATAAGTTCTACCCTTTTTATCTTTTCTAATGTCTAGCTGCTCATATCCTTTCTCCTCTATTTCAAGCATTAACTCAAAAACCTCGGTAGTTATATCTTCTATATCCTGCTGAACCTTTGTAAGCTCTTTTACTTTGTCCTTCTTAAGTCTTTCTATCGCTTCTAATGCTTCTTGAGCTTTCTTTTGTTTATCTGTAACAGCTGTTCTAAAGAACATTCCATCCAACTCTGTTAGATCTATTGGATCTCCTGTCTTTACGTTGTATAAATTGTTATTCTCATCAAACCTTACAATAAGTTCATTGCCTTGTAAGTTCTGTGGTAATCCTTTTTCGTCATATACAAGACCAGACTTTTCATTAGTAGGAGAAAAAATTAAGTCTGCATCTGTACCATATCTTTCTGCGAGTTGTACAACTTCTTCAGGCATCTGTCTACCACGCATATCTTCTACAGCGTCTTTCTTTTCAATTTGATCTGCATACCTCTCTAATCTTTGGAAGTGTTTACGTTGTCCCTCTTTAGTAAACAATGCATTGTATCTTTCAAATGCTGTCTGTCTTCTAGCACGCAAATGTCGCATGTCCTGTAACATGTCTATAATCTCATCTCTAACCTTTAAGTATGTAGCAGGATCTTTTTCAGCTAGCGAGTCTAGTTGTTCTAAAGAATCTTGTAAAAACAAAAGCTCCTCTCTACTTATATCTGCTAAGTTAGCACTAGGACCTGCAGTTGCAATAACCATCTGTATTGCAGCCATCTGTTGTTTAATTGCTGTTACGTCTTGGTCAGATAGTTTATCAGGATCGTCTTCTCTTAAGTTATCGTTTTCTTCTAATCTTGTTTGTAGTGCTTGTAGCTGAAGTCCCAAGGTTCCTTCTTGCATATTAATAAAAGGAGTTGAGTTTATAACAGCTGTACCTTTTTGATTTGTCGTACTAAAACCTACAGCTGATCCAGTCTGCTCCCCATCTATAAACTGTGGGAATACTGTACCGTTAGTCATTTCAGCTATACTATTCTTCAATGACTCCATTCTCTCTTCTACATTCTCTGCTACTGTTAACTCATGTGCTATCTGCTCTCGTAATTCTGAGTAGTTCTCATCTGTTAACCTATCAATAGGATCATCCATTCTACTGCTTAAAGCTTGATCTGCTGTGTTTAAAGACTCTCTTATCTTGTTAGCACGAGTAATTGCATCATTTGCTACTTTATTTTTTCTAGCTGTAATCTCTGCATCGTCTTTGAAATCCCCTTCTTTATAATTAAAGTCTTCCATAAACTGCTCATTGGTCATTTCTTTTACAGCCTTTGCATCATCTATAATATCTTCAAAGTATCCAGCATCATGCCTAGCTTTTACATATGAAAAGAACGAATCGTTCTCTAAATCTTTATACGCAGCCATGTTACCATCCATAAGATGTTGGTCCATAAGACGTTGTAATACATGGTCTTTGTCCATGAACTTAGACATCTCTTTAATTGCAGTAGCTAAGTCAGGATATTTGTTATTTGCTTTAGCTAATAGTTCTTGTACTTGCTCAGTCTGTACTCTAGCAGTATATGCACCTTTAGCGCCTATCAATCCTAATAAAGCACCCATAGCAATTTCTGTCTGTCCTTCTGTAGTTCCGTATGTTTGTTGGAATCCATAGCCTATAGAGCTTATAAGATCTGCCTTAGCCTTCTTAGACTCAGAGCTGTACTTCAACATAGCATAGTCATACCCAATCTCACTAAGTGTAGACTGGCCACCCTCTTCAACAAAACCTTCATATAAAGGAGACATTAATGCTCTACTACCTCTACCTAAAATCTTACCTGCTCTAGGTCCCATCCCTATCTTTTCGCCTAGCTTACCAAGTGGTCTTGTATATCTTGCTAAGAACTCACCTGCTTCATTTTGAACTACTCCTCTACCATAGCCTGGGAATACTTTCTGCATGCTTTTGCTAAACTTAGATCTCAAAGCAGCTCCAGGACCATACAGTTTACCTAACATCAAAGCGTTACTACCACCTACTAATGCTAAGTTACCTAGGAAAACTCCGTTCGATTGATTTGTAGCAATATCAGAAAACTTTGCTCTTTCTTCATCAGATAAAACCTGTCCAGGATTGTTTTCTTCCCAATCTTGTACAAGTGCTTCGTATATTCTATCATAGTGATGTCTAGCTTCTACTCCCGCTTCGTAACCTGCACCAGTAACTGTTTGTCTTACAAGCTTACCAGCATCCATCCAAGCGCCTCTATTACCAATCTTACCGTACTGCTTAGCTAGGCTAGTCATCTGTTTTTGATTGTTTAATCTTTTTAGCATTCTAGCACTACGACTAGCCGTATTACCTAACATAAAAGTACCTAGACCTGCAGTAGCCATCTCAGTAAGTATAGCACCACTAATAAAAGATAAACCATTTAACATCTGGTCAGAGAAGAAGTTTGCAGTAGTTATTCTTTTCCAAAGACTTTGCTCAGTTCTTTCTGCTTCTGTATAATAGTGAGGCAGCGCTCCGTCCATAGCTTCGTTAGCATCGTCTAACAATTCTGCAAAAGAGTTGTTGTAGAATGCGCTTCCTTTACCCTCTGTAATCATAGAACCTATTCCGTACAATGTACCAATTGTACCTCCAGCAACAACTGTAGCCGTCTTTCCTGCAAACTTAACTATACCATTAGCCCACTTATCTGCATTTGTTTGACGTTGGCCTCGTACCTCATCAATCCCTAAGACACCTCTAATGTTTAGATTAGTATCATACTTAGACTCTCCAAACTTTTGACCCTGTGGTGTATCACCAAGAGCTATAACTCCTGGAGTTGGTGTAGCGCCGCTTATAGCTGCGCCTATTTGATTTAGGCCTCTAAGCTCTGAAGGAGCTTTCTCCTGCGCAGCGTTCATGTTTTCAACTTGCGTAGCAATTTGATCAGGAGTAATTACGTTTGGATTTTCTGAATTTGGATCAGCTGTTACTAATGCAGGCGCATTAGTATTAGCTACAGATACTGGTACTTTTTCGTTTGCCATATATATATTTATTGTGCAGGATTGCTAAGATTACTTTTCTTCCCTACGTTTATATCAGTTCCTAAATATCCACTCTTTTTGTAAGCTTCCATTTCATCATCTACTAGCATATCATATCCCTGCAGGCCTGTAATCTTATCAGCTGTAAAGATAGCATTTCCTACCATATTACCATTATTATCCTGTTTAATAGTATTAGGATCAAAGTAATTATATGTGATTACAGGTATTAACTGGTAGCTGTTAGGATCTACATCATAGTGAACTTTTCTAATAACAGTAACTTGTTTACCATCTTTCATCATAGGAATTGGAGTACCTATGTCATGTGCGTTTTCAACACTGCGATGGTCATATGCAGCATTAGATACTAGGTCTGTAATAATATCATGTGATGCACTAAATATAGAAGAACCTTCATTACTATTACCAACTTCTACAGACATAGAGTTTCCATCTACCGTTGTTAAGTCCATTATATAAGAACCAGCAAGTTGCCCACCGTTGGTAATTCCAGTAAAGCTGCCATTCTTTATCATATGATTCCAAGCAGATTCATAACTCATTTGCTTACCATCTACATCTTTGGTCTTATTGCGATACACAAATTCTCCACTACTGTTAAACTTACCATAACCAAGTTCTACTTTAACATCATCTGCATTGTTAGTATAACTACCGTCAGCTTTACGTAACACCCAAGGGCTTATTGGATTATTACCAACAAGCTGTTGGTATGCCGCTTCATTAGCTGCTAAACTAGGCTGATATACTTTTTGTGCTGTAACTTCATAAGTTTGTTGCGCATTAGATACTTTATTTATAAAGTCTTTATCAGACATATCCTTATCGTACACATCTTTATATTGATCTTTCAAGTATCGTAGATAGGCTTTTTTATGCTGTGCTAATACCTTAACTCTAGGAGGCCTGCCCTCTTCTTTAGCTAGTTCTAGCTCACGCATTAGACGAACATCTGCTCTACTTCCGCTTACACTGCTAGACATAATCTCTTGCTTTAGCTTTGCGTACTCTTCGCTTTTAAATGGGCTTGGGTCTTTAGGATCAACTGGTGGATAATTAGACCTCCAACCAAACATGTCACTAACAGTTTTATCTAAACTTACAAATCCTCTATCTGCACCACGCTCTTTCAATATAGTATTTATCAATATATTTTGGAAGTATGGATCATCTAGATCGCCCTGTAGGTCTATGTCCTCCTCAGCTGCTAGCGCTTGTAAATTCTCTTTAAATGTAGCATCATACGCATTAGCTGCTATACCATAAGCCTCTTTCTTAGGAAAGCCCTCACTCATAAGCTCTGTCTGATAGGAATCTATCCATGTAGATTTATCAGTTGCAGTAATACCTGATACAGAAAGTTCTCCTCCACCTGTATTTATAGAACCATCATCACTAAAATCACTTTCCATATCAAACACATCTGTACCCGTAATTACTTGAGAGTTTTGTGTAGCATTTGTATAGAACGTATTTAATTTATTTTGATTTGGAGAGTTTTTAATACCTGCAATATACGAAGCGTCTTGCATGTAAGAAACCTTAGTACCAATCTGATTCATAACCAAAGAGCGCATAGAGTTTTGTATTGCACCATATGCCTCCGTACCACTAAAAGTGTTGCCAGTATTTTGATTCAGATCATTCTCCATATACTTTCGCATCTCTTGTATACCTTCATTTTCCTGTAAGTATACATCAGTTAAAGCATCTGCAATTTCAAATGCCTTTTGTTCACTTACCTGATCTCCGTACACTAAGTATCCAAGAAGAGCATCAGGATTCATGCCTGTATTTGAAGCTAATCTTTGCAGCGCAATAGGATCTGTAGCAATAGTCTCTACAATCTGTTGTTTCTTTTGGGAGTAATTAAGCTGTGCTTGTGCTGTACCCTGATACACATTCTTTACCATTTTGCCTGTAACATCATCTTGATAGTAAGATCTGTGTGCTGATGATTTAGGCTGTGACATAGGTCTGCCCTGACCATCATACATTACATTGCCGTTTTCATCTTTTACATACTCAGTATCAAATAATACATTAATACCCTGCATGCGCAAAGTGTTAGCTTGGTTCTGTTCTTCTATATAGTTTTGATATGATTGCTGTGCAGTTTGTATGCCTTCATTAGTTAAGAATTCATTTGTAGATTTAGAGACTACACTTAGTGCATCTTCGTAGTTATTGTTTTCTACAATTCCTGAAAAGTCTCCTCTAACTTTTTCAATAGCATTGTCTTTAATCTCTTGGTCTTGTCCCATTACATTTATAGCACCAGCTGCTCTAACTAACTTATCGTGGCTAGATTTATTTTCTTGCCAGCGCTCTCTTAGAATGCCAGCTATCTGTACTTTACCATCATTTACATACTGCGATGTATATGGTTGTAATGTAAACTTACTATATTTATTTGCCATATTTAAATCCTCCTAGTCGCTGTATCAGCGGGTTATTCTGTAGTTGTATATTTTGTTGCAATTGTAACTGTTGCAATGCAGCATCATACTCAGCTCCACTACTAGCTCCAGCTATTTGAGATGCTTGTAATCTTAAATCAAAACGATCAAGCACACCCGTTTGTCCTTCTACAGCTAATGCCATTCTATCATTAGCTCGACGCATCAATCTATCTCGATTAATACCAGCAATAGTTTGTACAGCATTATTAACTGCTTCAAGTTTTCTATCTTTTGTTGTAGCGTCAGCAGCTCTGTTAAACTCATCAACAACCATATCATTTTTAATATTCTCAGATTGTATCTGTCTGTTCATCATAGCTTCTTGGTTAGCTATTTGAGTATTTGCTCTAGTTTCTGTAGCAGCAATCTGCATATCACCTTCTTGTTTCTGTCTATAGTTAGCCATCTTAGCAATGATACCTGCAGGTCCCATGCCACTAGTTTCTATAAACTTGCTCATGGCATTAGAGTCAGCCGCATTAGCTGCTCTTTCAGTATTATAAGATACTCTTTCTAAATCAACATTACGTACATCTGTAGGGTTAGACATGTAATCCGGCTTGTCTTTATATGCCATTGCAGCAGGTATAAACTGTAAACCTGTTGCTGCCATGGTAGCTAAGTCATTTCTTCTTACAAAGTCTGAAGCTTTATCAAAGTTAGTTTTATAACCTTTAGAATCTGCAAGTGCTTTTGCATCAGCACCCGTATTATTGTAAAGAGCTAATTCCTCATTATACTTAGCCATAGCTGATTTATATAAATCCTCCTCAAATACTTTTCTTGTTTTACCTGGCTTTAAACGAGATCCATCTTTAGCATATCTAGACTGTGAAAAATACATATTTCGTTTAGGTTTCTGAGGTTTATTAGCACCTTTATTCAAAACATATGAATCTACTAGTTGCTTTCTATTACTATAGTTTGCTAAGTCAGCGTCATCAAAATCTACATTACCTACCACAGGTTCGTCTGCCATAAATAAATCTGCATTAGGGTTGCTTCTATTATCTCTTGCATACTTTTTATATGCTTCCTGTTGATCAGCATTAAGACCCTTGTAGTATTCTGCCTCATCATCTAAAAGAACTCTATCACCTATATCTATAGATCCTTTTGGAGCTGTAGATTTAACATCTTTAGTTCCATACTGACTGTCAGGTGCTCCATAGTTAGCTATAGAAGCTCCGGTCATATTACCATTCGCATCTAGCCAATTAGGATTTTGTTTTAAAACAGCTTGTTGTTTTGGATCTTCAGTGTCCGCACTAATAAGAATATCATTAGCTCTACTATTTAACGCTTCTGGATATGCAACTGCAAGATATAAAGGCTTACCACTATCAGGCTTGTAGCCAACTCCCTTAAAATATTTCTCTGCTAACTCAAGCTGTTGAACAGGTGACATCTGTGCAATCTCACTCATCGTATATTGCTTGCCTCCTATAGTTTTATAATTTACTTCACGGCTATCAGGCATAAACTGTATAAGTCCAGTAGCTCCAGACGTAGGATTAACCGCATCAGATTTATACATACTCTCTGCTTCAAGTATATCTAATACTTCATCAACACTCACACCTAAGTTATCTGCCAACTTCTCTACAGCGGCATTGGTATCTGCGTCAGAAAGAAATGTATTTCTAGCAGTCATATTATTTTTATCTGTTCTATCTTGTCCAGTAACATCGATACCACGTATAAATGCACCCTTACCATCATTAGCATTAGCATCCCAGATAAAACCTTTATCTTCCATCTTCTTTATAATGTCTGCTCTAGGTCCTCCGTTTTCATACATACGTGGACCTCCATTGGCAGCAATTTGTTTTGGATCTCTACCTGCAACTTTTTCTTGCATTGCAGCTAGCTCATCAATATGCTTTTGAGTACCTCCATATTTTAGTAACTCTTTATGCCTTTGAGCAAAAGACTTGCCTCCAAGCTTTAAATGGTCAGAAAAAAAGTAATCTTTTAAACCTCCTTTCTTAGCCATATTTACTTTATCCATAGTTTCTCCTTCTAAAGGAGTTCCGTCAGGAGCAAACCCTCCTCCTTCTACTTCTGTTTGAGCGTCTACCAGAATACCTCCATCATCATGTGTTGCTCCTTTAAATACTACCGCATCTGATCCTGGAATAGGTTCCATCATCCCACCTGGTAGCTTTACTCCACCATTTCTAAAAACTTCTGGTCCTAATTTAAAACCGCCATCTCTATATTTCATTAGTCTAGAACCTCCACCTAGTCTCATGTTAGGTCTTGCAATTCCTCCGTATCTAGCTATGTTAGTACCAAAGTCAAACCCAGAGTATTCTTTAGATTTCATCTCTTCTGTTCTTGCTTTTGCGCTTATCTTGTTAAGCTCTGCAGTTTTTCTTCCCTTCGCTCTCTTTTCTAATCTTCTAGCTTTACCTCTTGTTGCAAGTCCTTTACCTACTGCATATAAACCTCCAACGATTGCTCCGGCTGTTCCTGTTACAGGAGCTAAAGGACCTCCTATTGCGGTACCTATCATAGCACCCATACCAGCTCCAGTACCTATACCACTAAGAACACTACCAGTTACTTCACCTGCATTATAGGTAGTTGCATCGTCATCATCAGAAAGTTTTTTAATACCCTCTCCAGCAACAGTTGCAATCATAGCTGGGTTTATCATTGATCCTAGCTTACTAGCACCCCCGATACCTTTTGTCAAAAACTCTCCTGTTTTTGCTGCTCCTTGAAAAGCTCCTGATCCTACTACTTTAGACATTCCCGCTCCCAGAGCTGCACTACTACCTCCGGCACCGCTACCAGCCATAGATAAAGGAGATGGTGTAGGAGATGATAAACTTAGTCCTTCCGTAGGTGTACTTAAGCTAAGACCTGAAGTATCTGGAACTTGTAAAAGACTTGAAGGTTCTGGAGCATCTACAAACTTACTAGACTTATCCATAAGCCTACTAAACTTATCTACATTTCCTTTCTGTAAAGCTTTTGTAGCTCGACCAGTAGTTCTTGCAAATTTATCAGTGCTTGACAAGCCTATACCAAGCTTAGTACCTAACTCTTTTAATGCTCCAGATTCTTTTAATTCTGCGCCTTTTTTAACAGCTTGGCTAACTCCTTGCTCAATTGTATTACGCTTTGCTATATCAGCTTGCAGCTGAGCATTTGCCTCATCCATGTACTGAGTTGACTCTCTTTCTTCTTCTAATTGAGTATCTAGTGCATCTAACTTTGATTGGTCAGCTTCTTGATATGCTGCAAAAGAAGTAGCAGATACGCCTGGAATAGTATTATCTCCATACATAGGAGGAGTAGCTAAACCGCCTGCTTGATAGTATCCCATACTCTTCATGAAATCATTCTTATCACTCTTTGGGTATCCACCTTCTTTCATCATATTAGCTAGGTTACCAATCTTCTTAGATTGACCTGCATGCATCTTAGATGCCTTAGCCAGCTGCTTAGATACTTTCTTTAGAGTTTTTCTTTTTAATTTCGTCATAATTATCTATAGAATTTTTTTGCAGCCACGTCAGTGGTATACAAATTTATTAATTTTTTTGTAATATTGTTATATTTTAATCGTATTCCTAACCATTTATCACTAAACTTTCTCTGTTTATCCCAGGATTTACCTAAATTTATAAAATTATTATTTATAGTTTCAGTCATACCATCAAAACTAAACATTGCTTGTCCTGTTGAAGAAGTTACAGTACTTGATATATTTGTACCTGCAACACTTGCACCTGTTGTACCAAAGTTAGATCCTGCTCCAGCAGCTACTGGTGTATTTACCAGGGCTGCCATATCCCTAAACTTATTTATTTTCCATGCATTACCTATACGTCTAGTGTTTATCATATATTCTACATCTAACTCTCCAGATATTTGATGAGTATTGTATATATAAAAACTACTAAAGCCTTGATCATGTATTAAAGAATTGTTACTGTTATATACATCTATCATATACTCAAAGCTGTAGAATGTTTTATCACTATCCTTAGCTAGATTGTATATAAACTCAAATTCTGATGTATAGTCTGTACCATAAAAACTACCCCTGTTAAGTTCATTATTGTGTACCCATATATCTGTAGACCCTTCAGTAAATGAAACTAACTCGTCTGCAGCTCTAGTATACTTGTAAGGTACATAGTCATGAAAGGATACCCACACATTTAACTCTACATCATGTGACACTGTCCATCC
>Ga0115545_1001742_pt1 | contig 10977 bp, 11 predicted proteins | sample COGITO_mtgs_1003_FD_87188 | JGI IMG/M metagenome (GOLD analysis project Ga0115545, IMG submission 87188) | Pelagic marine microbial communities from North Sea - COGITO_mtgs_100330 | ecosystem: Environmental > Aquatic > Marine > Epipelagic | place: Germany:Helgoland, sampling site Kabeltonne...
AATGCCGATCGCGTCGTGAGGGACCATCGTTTCGGGCGGGCGAATGCGGTCGGCTTTGATCGACGCCTCGGTAAGAGCATCGTCGGCGGCGTCATAGACAGCCTTCAGTCGATTCATCTCCGCGAGGGCGCGATCCCATTCCGCGGCTTCGGTCGTTGTACCGTGCGCCTCACTGGCAAGAGCAATGCCGCCCCCGAGGATCACGGCGCCACTGGCATAGGCTGCGGCAGACGTTGCGACGTGGAGCAGATTGCGACGGGTGGTGTTGATGTCCATCGCTCAACCTTCCCCACGCAGGTTGCCGATGGCCGCGAAAATCAGCTTCTCGTGCCAGTCGAACCGGGGTTGGGCGTTCTGCAAAGCCGCAAAATCGCCCTGTGCAACCAAGACGTCACTCGCGGCTACAGATGACGAACGTGTGTGCGACCAAGCGACCCACAGCCTGATTTCAGCGGCACGGGGCGTCGACGTTGGGCTGTTGAGGATAGCGATCTCGGCTGCGTCGATTCGCGCCCAATATGGATCTGCGGCGTCATCGTCGTCCATCACGTGCGGGTCCGCTTCAAACTCGCGGTAGGCGCGCGCGCGGTCGTGCCAATGACGCTCGATATCAGTGTCTGCATGGGTGATAGCGGCGATCGCCGGGGTAACGATTGCCACGCTGGCAAGGCCAGCAGCACCGAAAAGCGCACGGCGAGTGGTTTCCGCATGCATGGAGGTGTTGGCCGCGCGCGTGTCGGCGGGTAGGGTGTTGAAAGCCATATTCGATCCTCCTGTGATCGGTTGTGGTCAGGCCGAACTTGAGGGCTGCAACCCGCTGGTTCGGCCGAACTGGTATTTTACCTACCAGTGTTCGTTGATGTTCGCAATAGCCCGTGGCGGTTCGCGCATGTCCGGTGCTAGGTGACGCGAATGATGTTCACGGTGGTTCAGTGTCGCGCGGCTAGGGCGCTGTTGGGATGGTCGATGACCGACCTGGCCCAGGCCGCGCAAATTGGGATTATGACCCTCAATCGCTTCGAGGGCGGCGAGACTGTGCGCGTGGAATCTCAACACAAGATTCGAGATGCGCTTGTCCAGGCAGGTGTCGAAATCATAGCAGCCGGTGACGCCTCCGCCGATGGTGGCGAAGGCGTCCGGCTCGTGCTTAATCCGCAGCGCTGAAGCGCACGGTGATCGAATCACCTGATGGCGGGCAACGTGACAGCGTGTGCACAACGCGCGCATGTACTGCCAGAGGTAGCGGTCAGGGTGACCATGCGGCAGATCATGGTGCGCCTCCCTAGATTTACGTTTCCCGCAATCCTGACAGACCGGATGGGCATCAAGAAATAGCCCGTTCCTTTTTTGGCGCGCGTTCGGTTTCGACGTGCGCTGCTTTGCACGCCAAGCACGGGTGTTACTCATCATTTTTCCTTTCACTGGTGGTTACCAGCCACCAGCGCTTCCGATCGGATCTGCCTTTTCTTACCTTCTCGCGATCCACTCGTCTCAGCGGTCGTCAGCGCCCTGCGATGAAAAAAGCATGTGAAGTGGGTTCCGCCAGCACCGCTGCTCGACGAGGCTTTGCTAAGATCTCAAAGTCTGTCCTGCGACGGGCGCTGACCCGGGCAACATCTGTCCGAATTAGCTGAACCTTCATCTGTTGCGCGCAGGGCTGTGCCACTGCGGTGAGGGGTGCAAGTGACGAGCGACACGGAGGAATCACGTACCGCGAAGGTCGTCCCCATCGGCCTCGGCGCTTACCTGGACCAAGAGCGTTCACGGGCGGATGATCGGATACGACAAGGCTGGTCGAGAGCCTACGCGAGGCAGAACCAGATGTTGCCGTATGGCGGTTCGTTTCTCTCGCCCGGCGATGTGGCCCTGCTGCATAGCGCACTTGAGCGGGCGTTGTCGTCGGATACGGCTTCGGCGAGCGAAATCCTCGGTGCCGCATTGCTGTCGGCCATCATGACGACAGGCCGAAACCTGGACAGCGTGGCAAGCGTGAAGTTCGGCGAGACTGTGTCCCAAGACGCTCGACTTCATATCGCCGAATGCGCGGCGCAGTCGTCGACTTGGTGGTTTCCGCCTGGCAGGCCCACCAGTTCGCAGCTCTTCGGAAAAATGCAGGAGCCCGTCGCTGCCGCGCGACCGGCGCTGATCCCGCTACCATGCTCAAAACGCACGAACGAGCTCATCAGGAAACTGCATCATCATGGCATCGTGGGATGCCAAGTATTTCCGGCGTCTCATCGCGAAGCGAACGCAGCCCTTCGCCACTTTATTCTTGCCGCGGGTGTTCGATGCAGCTTGCGCCGCGTGGAAGGTTGGCTGTTTCAACGCTTAGTGCTGGCCCCCCGTGGCGACACAGGTATCGCGGCATTGATCACCGGCCATGCCGCCCCGATCACTCAAACTGTGGTGCATTATACCGCGTTGGAATGCGACGACATCGCAAGCCACGTTGCCGACGCGCTTCAGGGTTTCGACGAAATCCCGCCATCATCAAATGCCGTCGCAATCCAAGACCGAATTGGTAGCAGGCTCGTCCCGACGCTGAACGAAACACAAGTGTTGGCCGATGCGCTGTCGCGGCCCCTCGATCCACCTGGCCGTGGCAAACGCCGAGACCCGGTGGCCATCCATAATGCAATGACGACCTACACGATCGCGATGACGCAGTTCGCGACGGGGTGCCGCCCCAGCCTAAGGTGGCTGCCGGATGATGAAGCGATAGACCCCGCCACCGGCTTCCTGATTATCAACGACAAGCCGACGCGTGATAATTTTAAGAGCCGCATCGTGTGGGTTTCTGATGACTGCCGCGACCAGCTTAGGCTTTACCGTGCGCATCTCATTCGCCTCACGGAGCGTTTACCGGCGATCGGACCCGTGACAGGCGGCCACGGCGCGCCCTTCTACCTGTCGCCCGATCTCGTTCCGCAGGCAGTCACCCGCTCAGCGCTGCGGGCAGAACTGGCAAAACAGCATTGGCCTTATCCGCTTAACGCCGGTCGCCATTTTCTACGCTCATCGCTTGCGGGCAAGGTGAGCACCGAGACGCTTCACGCAATGCTTGGGCATTGGCACCTTGGGACCGAGGCTTGGGGAGCGGCGTCGGCCCTCGATCCCGTTTCCTACCGCGACGATCTTTCGGCGGTGCTCGTGCCGCTGAGCCGCCGTGCAGGTTGGCTACCCCGGCGCGGTCTTTAATGGATCTGTCGCCCTTCGACTTCGACCGAGATCACCTGTTTGAGCGACAGGCGAGCCCGTTCATGCCGGAACAGGTTCTCCACTTCCGACGCGCCGATCTTTTCGAACGGGCGATGATCCAGCGGTTGCAGGCGGTCATCGCTGACCGCCCGTTGATCGAGGGAACTGTTGCTTGCACGGCAGTATTTATGGACGGTGCCCTACTGGCATCGGCCATTCTGCTCGGCGCACTGCTCGATGAGCGACTTTGGCGTGAATGGATGTCGAAGTCATACGGGCCGATACTGGACGTAAGTTCTCGTCTGCCGACGGATTGGCGCGCCGCTTTGCAGTCGGTCAGAAGGGTTGGCGACAAGCTCGTCTTTGACGAGCAGCCCTCCACAGGATCCCATCTGCTGTCTTCCGGACGGATCTGGATCGACTGCGGGGTGGCCAATTTCAAAGGCGGCACGGAACTCAAAAGGTGGGTGGCCGACCCAATGACCCACTGCCTGCTACACCATTGGCAAGCAAAGCGTGCGGAACGCCCACCGACGCTGGTCGAGCCAGACGCAGCAATCGCCGAATTCTTTGGCGCAGCGCACTGGGACTCGACGGCACAAGCAAAAATGGTGGCAGGATTGCACGAAGCAGCCATCGTTAAATGGCGACTCCGCATGCCCGGCTTCTTGGTCGGATCGCTTGGCAATCAGGGGACATCTGTCAACTTGCCGCCCTCACGCTGGAAGGCCGTCGTCGGGCAGCCAGCCAAAGAGGCGCAGTTCGATCTCGGCAAATCCCGCACACCGACGGTCAGCCGGGACCCAGTCCATGCGCAAATTCAGAAGGCGCTTCCCGCCGGGCGCGCCAGTCCCCGCCGCATGTTCATCGACGGTGCCGCAACCATAGCGAGCGCAGCCATGGCGAACCACCGAACCCCGGTCGAGCGGCTCGCCATGCAATGGGCAGCCGATCGCCTCGACCCCAGCCGGGACAAGCAGCAACGATCCCGCGGTCTCGCACCAAGTACAATCGATCGCCGATCGGGCGTCGTTCTGGAAGCCCTGCGATTCGCGTTCGGTGAAACCGACCCCCGTACGCTGTCACAGCAGGATGTCGTGGATGAGGTTGAAAAGTTGCTCATAAGAAAAGGCGACAGGCCGAGTTTTATCACCCACCTCAAATGTTTCTTCGACTGGTTGCAACGTAAACAGCCGAGCATCGCTATTCTCATCAACGAAGGCCAATCGCTGGCTAGCGGTGTATCAGCGGGTATTCTTACTGGCAGAGAATTTGATCGAGTCCTCGCGCGGTTTGATCCCAACACCGCATCAGGTGCCGCCTCGCGCCTTGAGCTGATCCTGGGGTTTCGTGGAGGGCTTCGATGGAGTGAGGTGAGCGGCCTATCGATATCCGACTTGCGGTTCACTTCGGATACGATGGAGCTGTCGGTACGCGACAATAGCGTGCGTCGGACAAAATCCCTCGCCGGGCGAAGACTGCTACCATTGCATGTCCTGCTCGATCCGATCGAGGTAACCGAACTGAGGCGATGGTGGCGCGACAGATTGGCCGCGGTGAATAGAGGAGGCCGGTATACGGCACTGGGTGCGTCAACCGATGCCCGACTTTTTCCGGCCTCTACTGACGAAGCCATGACGAAGCACGCTCGGCTGAATCATGCGATTCGTGAAGTAAGCGGTGAGCGTGGTGCGAATTTCCATACTCTCCGCCATTCCTTCGGCTCGTATCTGCTGGCGACACTCTCGTTGCCCCATGATCTAGCCGATGACGCGCTCATGCCGCGCCTCGATCCGTCGTTGGTATCGCATGAGCGGCGCGCGAGGCTCGCTGAAACATTGTGGGGTGCAGGGCGACTAGGTCAGAACGCGGTCCACGTTGCCAGTTCGCTGTTGGGTCATTCCGGCAACCGTTCGACATTACGATCCTACATGCACCTGACCGACTGGTTAGCGGGCGTTTATGTCGCGCGCCCGGGCGCGCAGCGGGGATTGCCGACCAAGCTCGTCGCCATCCTGCTCGGCAAGACCGAGCTCGCGGTGGAACGTGCCGATCGCCGACGGGCCGCAAGCACGCGAGGCGCTAGCTGTGGACAGTCTCACCGCCGATCGCGTGGCCGTCAGTCGGTCGAAAGCACCGCGATGGGATCGATCTACCTCACACCCTTCGTGGACGCGGAGCAGGAGCAACCGGAAAAGCTGACGCCGAAGTCGAAAATCAAAATGCGTGCGGGTCCGGATAGCGTGCCAAGTTGGCAATCTATGCTCGGGGTGATCGCCGCAGACTGCCCAGCGACCAGGGCCGCAGCGCTGGATCGACGTGACATCGACACCAAATTTGGTCGCAGGGTCATAGCTCAACTCGACGCTCTGCTCGCGATGCCGACCCGCGGTCGCCACGGCGTAGCGCGGCCAAAACACGGATACCCTTCGACCAACCAGCGCAAACGCGCGCCCCGTCGCCTAGATGACGAGCAGCTTGAGATGATGGAGCGGCTATATCGGGGCGCAGCCGGAGCCGACGGGCAGACACGCGCCATTCTCGTCGACGCCTTCGTCAACGGGTACGATCGCCCGCGCGGCGTCATCCGGGTCGCGGCAGACGCACATCCAATAATCGGAGCTCTACTCGCGATCGGATGCACGGACGCCGAAATCGCAGTCCAGAAATTCCCGTTATCGGCGACGATCCGCGTTGGCCTACGCAATCGGACGGGCCGTGGCTTCCACTGGGCGATGGTCATGATTTCTGCTGTCCACCGCGCAAGCTGCTCCGTCAGCGGCCATTAGCCTCTCAAAATCCTCTTTCCACGGTATCGCCGCAGGGGCTCAACCGGTCCGATTTACAGCGAACTTCGGCAATTGAGGCGACACTCTACGCCGGGCAGCGATGCCGCACCACGTCACCACTGCTCAAGTCGTCGCCGGAACGCGACAGCACAAACTCAACATTGTTGGTCCATGCTTGCCCCTCGCCCGCGAAGGACGCGGTGATGCGGATTGCCCGCGCGCTCGCCTTATCCACCGAGCGTACCTCACCATCGCTTTCGTAAAATCGTAGCCGCTTGGGCTCAACGCGAAGGCGGCTGTCATTATTTCCGGTCCCGCAATCTTCCACAGTGGCGTTCCACTCGCCCACGAAGGCCGCCGGAATGGTGTCGGTCTCGGGGACGCTTGCGACCGTCTTCGAGCGTTTCGGGCGCGCGGCTTGAAGTCCGCCGTTCATCGCGTCTTCGAACGCTGCGCCAATGACTGAATGCGGATCGTATGGAATCCGTTCGACGTCCCCGCCTGTAATGCGCTTGATAATCCGACAGGGATCGGCGCACTCGTACGTGAACATGGCCTGCCCACTTTCCGTGACGGTCGCTATGATGTGCTTCCCGTCCTGCTTGCCTAAGTACTGAAAGCTCGAAACGCTGCCGAGCACCTTGCCCTTCTTTCGATCTTCCTCGCTGGCCGCGGAGGTATAGAAATAGGTATCGCCATCGCGATCGTCGAAGTTGGGCACATAGGCTGGCTGCGGGTCGGGTGGGATGACGTCGGCTGGAGCGACGACAGCGATGGCGGAATTAGCTGCTCCTTGATCGTCTGATCTAGACGGGGACCCGCACCCCACGATCATCGATGCCGAAGCAATGGCAATCATCCATGACAAGCTCAATGTCTTCATGCACGCCCCCTAATCGGCGCTTATGTATCAGTTGATCTAGCCGAGGACGAATCCTCCAAAGCAGATTTACCATTGTGGCGACGTCGTGTTATTAAAGATTGGTGGATCTGAAACCGCTCCTTGCCGCCACCGTCGGGATCGCGATCTACCGCGCGGTCGTTTGCCCATTGCTGGAGCGGTATCTCAATTGGCGCGACGGATCGCGAGTACCGATCGCGCGCCGCAATTGGCGTGGTGTCTATGTGCCCGACTTGACTGTGAAAAGGGGAGAGCGGATTTTCTGGCTCGCGTATCTTGGAATCGTAGGACTAGGACTGGCGATCGGCTGGACGATCATGGTCGCGTAGTAAGGCAGGTTTCGCCCAAAACCGGCCGTTGACGACGGCGATGCCAAGGCTACGATCCGGACTGATGAAGGCAGCCTTTCTCGCCGCACTGTTGATGTGCTCCGGCTGTTCGGATGCCTGCCAGAACACCGTGGCTTCGCGGAGCGCTTCGCCCGATGGCAGCCATGTCGCGGTGTTGTTCCAGCGTGATTGCGGAGCGACCACGGGCTTCTCCACCCAAATTTCAATACTGGACGCCGACGACAAGCCGTCCGGCAGCGGCAACGCATTTGTCGCGGACGACGATCACGGGGCCGCTAAGGTCGGTGAGTGGGAAAGTTCATGGGCTGAGATGAAATGGCTGTCGCCAGAACGTCTTCTCATCCGATATGCCGCAAAGTCCAGGCTGTTCAAACACAAGGCGCAGGTTTCCGGAGTGAATATCACGTATCAGGTGGTCGGCGGCTAACGCCCAGAAGGCGACATTGACGGCAGCTGAAGCGCAACCCGAAAGCGGTCATTCATTCACATACTGTCTGGCGGCTGGAGCTGGGCCGAATGCCGTCTTGCCGCTATTTTCCAACCCGGCGATCAAGCCGATTTCAAGTGCCGTCATCCCAGGTGCAGCGCGGTGATAAGCGCGAAGCTGATCGCGCCCAGAACAAGCAGCGACAGGATAACCGCCGCGGTGACACGCCCGCCTGCCTTGGCGACGGTGCGGACGTCGACGCCGAGGCCAAGCGCCGCCATCGAGACGACGGTCAGCAGGGTTGCCGTGCTGGCCAGCGGCGCGAGCGCGCCCTGCGGGATCAAGTCGAGCGACCGCGCCGCGACCATCGCGAGGAAGCCGAGGATGAACCACGGCACGAGATGATGGATCGGCGGGCGTCCGGGTGCCGGGCGATCACCCGCGGTAACGTGCGGGGCGGGCTCATCGGTTTCCTCGCGCAGCCGTGGTGCCAGGATCGACAGCATCAGGCAGACCGGCCCGAGCATCAGCACGCGCACGAGCTTGACCAGCGTGCCAATCTGGATCGCGGTCGCGCCCATCGGCGCCGCGGCGGCGATCACCTGCGGCACCGCATACACGGTCAGCCCGGCGAGCGCGCCATATTGCAATCCACTCAGATGGAGCCCGATGCCCAGCAACGGCAGACCGAGCACCACCACCACGCCGAGCACCGCGGTGAACGCGATCGAGGCGGCGACATCATCGCCGTCCGCACCGATCACGGGGGCCACTGCGGCGATGGCCGAATTGCCGCAGATGGAATTGCCGCACGCAACCAGCGTTGCCATCCGTTTGGGCAGGCCGAGCGCGCGCCCGATCCCAAAGCTCGCGCCGATCGCGATGATAACCACGCCCGCGATCCCGATCAGCAGCGCGGGGCCTGCCGCCAGAATTGTTGCCGCGCTGACCGACGCGCCGAGCAGCACGACCGCGATTTCGAGCAGCAGCTTGGCGCTGAAATCGATTCCCGGCAGCCAGCGATGATGCGGCGTCCACGCCGTTCGGATCGCGGTGCCGATCAAGATCGCGAGCACCAATGCCTCGAGCCACACGCTGCCGAAGAGCCGTTGCTCGATCCGTGCCAGTACGAACGCCATGCCAGTCACGCCGATACAGAGGGCAAGTCCCGGTATGGTCTTCTTGATGGCATTGCTGGCCTGGGCGGGGAACGAAGTAAAATGGTTTTGAATGACGGTGGCCATGGCGGCCTCCTTTTGATGACATCGGCAAACAGCGTCTGCGCTTGATGTCGTCGGTATCGCTCGCCATCTAAATCACTTCCAACGCAACTTTATGGTTATTCCAATCGCCACAGCTTATAGGTCTGCTTGGGCACATCGATCGATAATTACGATAGAAATGACCACGATATTCGGTTGGACCGATCGTTCTCAACCCGCCAAGGTCGGTGCAAGGAGACGAGAAATGCCAGACACCCTGATGACCCGGATCGATCGCCGCCGCGTGCTGCAAGCGTCCGCGCTTGGCGGAATGGCGGCGTTCGCCACCCCTGCGTTGGCGCAGAAGCTCGCTGACCTGGGGCTGCCGGGCGGTCCCTCGTCACGCGAGATCACGACCGGGTTTCCGCAGAAGGGCGCGATGATCCTCCAGCGAACCCGGCCACCGCTGCTCGAAACCCCAATGGACGTGTTCGATACCGGCGTGTTCACCCCGAATGATCGCTTCTACGTGCGCTGGCATTGGGCGGTGATCCCGCCCAGCGTCGACGTCGACAGCTTCAGACTGAAAGTCCACGGCGCGGTCGATCGGCCGCTGTCGATCTCGCTCGCTGATCTGCTCCGCGATCTGCCGCGGGTCGAGATTGCCGCGGTCAATCAATGTTCGGGCAATTCGCGCGGGTTCTTCGAACCGCGTGTACCGGGTGGCGAATGGGGTCACGGCGCGATGGGCAACGCCAAATGGATGGGCGTGCGGCTCCGCGACGTACTCGACAAGGCGGGCGTCAAGGCGGGTGCGGCCCAGGTCCGCTTCTCGGGGATGGACGAGCCGGTCGTGCCAACCGGTCCCGACTTCAAGAAATCGCTGTCAATCGATCATGCCCGCGATGGCGAGGTGATGATCGCGTTTGCGATGAACGGCGAAGCGTTGCCGCTGCTCAACGGCTTCCCGCTACGGCTCGTCGTTCCCGGCTGGTTCTCGACCTACTGGGTGAAGATGCTGAGCGATATCGAGGTGCTCACCCAGCCCGACGACAATTTCTGGATGGCAAAGGCGTACAAGCTGCCCGCCAACCACTGGGCCAACGTTTCGCCGACCGACAAGGATTTCCCCACCGTCCCGATCAGCACGATGGTGCCGCGTGCGTGGATCACCAATCTGGCGGACGGCGATGCGGTCGCGGCAACCGATCCCAACTACATCCGCGGGATCGCGATGGGCGGCACGCGCGGGGTCGCCAAGGTCGACATCTCCCCCGATCACGGACGCCATTGGTATCCGACCCAGCTCGGCGCGGAGGAGGGTAAATACGGATTCCGGCGATGGGACATTACCGCCAGAGTACCGCACGCCGGGCGCATCCCACTGAGCGTGCGCTGCACCAATGCGGGTGGCGAAACCCAGCCGCTGGCGCAGAACTGGAACCCCGGCGGATATCGGCGTGCGGGCGTCGAAACCATCACCGTCGTCGCGGCCTGAGAGGATAGCGAGATGAAAACCCCCAGCCTTGCCACCCTTATCGTGATCATCTTTGGTGCCGTGATCGTCGCGCTGCTCGCAGTCGGTGCACCGAACGGCCGCCCGGCACCTCAACAGGTAGCGACCAACAGCCTGCCGCCCGAACCGACCAGCGTGTCAGGCCCAGGCCTCACGCTCGCGTCGGTCAACGTCGAGCTGCCCGACGATACCGCCACCTATCCCGACGGCCCGCATGCCGATGTCATCAACGCCAATTGTACGGCATGCCATTCGGCGTCGATGGCGCTGTACCAGCCGCCGCTGTCGGCCGATGCCTGGCACAAGGAGGTCGAAAAGATGCGCGAGACGTTCAAGGCTCCGGTTGCGGAGAAGGACGTCCCCGCGATCGTCGCCTATCTGACCGCGATGAGCGCAAAGACCGCCGCCGCGGGCACCGCGCCCAAGCCTGACACAGCGCAATGACGCTAGACCAGCTCCGCCTGTTCGTCGCCGTCGCCGAACGCGAACATATGACGCGCGCAGCGGAGGCGCTCAACATCACCCAGTCCGCGGTGAGCGCGGCGATCAAGGCGCTGGAGGAGCGCCACGACATCGCGTTGTTCCATCGGATCG
>Ga0115545_1001744_pt1 | contig 10973 bp, 12 predicted proteins | sample COGITO_mtgs_1003_FD_87188 | JGI IMG/M metagenome (GOLD analysis project Ga0115545, IMG submission 87188) | Pelagic marine microbial communities from North Sea - COGITO_mtgs_100330 | ecosystem: Environmental > Aquatic > Marine > Epipelagic | place: Germany:Helgoland, sampling site Kabeltonne...
AGAAACATTGGATGTGTAGATGGTAGAAGTATTCAAGAACTTGCAGGTGATGTTGTATTTCTAGCACCCGATGGTTTAAGAACTATTGCAGGTACAGATAGAATTGATGATATAGAATTAGGTACTGTATCAAAACAAATACAAAAAAGAATTAATGAAATAACTACACATAATATTAACTCAGTAGTTATTAGAAATAAATCACAATACAGATTATTTTTTCCTACATCCGATACACAAGCGGAAGATTCATCTAGAGGATTATTATCTGTTATTAAAGCTAATCCTAATACAGGTCAATTAGGTTTTGAGTATGGTGATGTAAAAGGTTTAAAAGTTTCTAGCACTGACTCAGCATTTATATCAGGAACAGAAACAATAATATCTGGTGGTTATGATGGTTATGTATACAAACAAGAATCAGGAAATGTTTTTACACAGGCATCTACAACAGTAAATATAAGTGGTATCTATAGGTCACCTGATATGACTATGGGAGACCCCGGAATTAGAAAAAGTTTTCAAAAAGTAATTTGGAATATCGACCCAACAGGTGCATTATCATCTAGCTTTTTATTAGAGTATGATTTTAGTGATGATGAAGTACCACAACCAGAACCCTATACATTATCTCAAACAGGTAATATAGCACAGTATGGTTTAGCAGAATCTGTTTTTGGAACAGCCGTATATGGTTCTACAGGTTCTAACTTAATTAGACAACCCGTTGAAGGAAGTGGTTTTACAGTTGCAGCAAAAATATTAGATGCAACAAGCAACAGTCCAGTAGCCTTAAAAGGTTTTGAAATGGAATTTATAGCAGGAGGAAGAAGATAACATATGGGAGCAACTTATACTAGACAGAGTTCCGCAACAATCGTTGATGGTGCTACTATCGAAGCATCTCATTTTAATGCAGAGTTTGACCAACTATTAGCGGCGTTTGCTGCTAGTACAGGACACACCCATGATGGAACTGCCAATGAAGGTGGACCAATAACTAAGTTATTAGGTAACACTTTAACATTCGGAGCAGCTACTGCAGGAACAGATATTACAATCACCTTTGATGGTGAGACTAGTGATGGTGTATTAAAATGGATGGAAGACGAAGACTACTTTGAGTTTTCAGATGATATCTTAGTCGCTAGTACAGAAAAATTACAGTTTAGGGATACTGCAATATATATTAATTCTTCTGCAGACGGACAATTAGATTTAGTAGCAGATACAGAAATACAGATAGCAGCTACTACAGTTGATATTAATGGTAATGTAGATATATCAGGAACATTAACAGTAGGCGGTGCATTAGATTTTAGTGATGCTAGTATAACAAACGTTGGAAGTTTAGCACTAGATAGTATTACCAGTGATGGTAGTACAATTACTTTAGATTCTAGTGGAGATATTATTTTAGATGCTGATGGTGCAGATATTACACTTAAAGATGGTGGTACAACTTTTGGTAGCTTAACAAATTCTAGCGGTGAGTTAGTAATTAAATCAGGCTCAACACCCACTGCAGCTATTACATTAAGTGGTGCTAACACAACTATTGAAGGTAACTTAACAGTAGACGGAAACTTTGATGTTACAGGAACTTTAGATTTTAGTGAATCTGCTATTACAAATGTAGGAAGTATTCAATTAGACAGTATTGCAGGTGATGCAGATTCTAATACATCTATTACCTTTAGTGGTTCAGATGTTATAACAATGGCCACAGGTGGTACTTCTGCTTTAACAATAGATGCTAGTCAAAATGTAACGATTGCAGGAGACCTAACAGTATCAGGTGATGATATTACTTTAGGTACTAACACTAGTGGTCATATTATGGTTGCTGATGGTACTAACTTTAATCCTGTAGCAGTTTCGGGTGATGTTTCTATTGCATCTAATGGAGCAGTAACTATTGCTTCTAGTGCTGTAGAAAACTCTATGTTGGCAGGAAGTATTGCTGATACAAAATTAAATACAATTAGCACTGCAGGTAAGGTAGCCCTATCTTCTTTAGAAATAGATGGAGGTACAGACATTGGTGCTGCGTTAGTAGATGCAGACTTAATTGTTGTTGATGATGGTGCAGGTGGTACAAATAGAAAAGCAGCTATGTCTAGAGTTGCTAATTATATTGAAAGTGGTATTTCTGGTGACATAACTATTTCAAGTGGTACTGCAGCTATTGGTTCAGGAGTTATTGTTAATGCAGATATTAATGCAAGTGCAGCTATTGCCGATAGTAAACTAGCAACAATATCTACAGCCGATAAAGTTTCAGGTGCTGCGGTACAAATAGATGGTGCTACAGATGGCACAAGTATTACGATTGCAGATTCAGATAAGTTTTTAATAGATGATGGTGGCACAACAAAGTATGTCAATGCATCTCAGATTAATGCTTACACAAGTGCTGCCGTTGCCTTAGATGATATTTCTGCAGGTGATGCTGCCTCAACTCTAGCAACGAGTGCAGGTAATATTACTATTGATGCACAAGGTAATGATACAGATATTATCTTAAAAGGAACTGATGGCGGTGTTGATACTACATTCTTAACAATAGATGGTAGTGCTGCAGGTGCTGCAACGTTTAATAATGATGTGACAGTAGGTGCATTATTAAAAATGCCTGACGTTACTTCTGGTAAAATTTTAGTAGGTGATGGAACTTCTTATGAAGAAGTAGCAGTATCAGGAGATGTAACTATTGCTTCTAGTGGTGCAGTAACTATTGCTAATGATGCAGTAGAACAAGCAATGATAGCAGATGATGCTGTAGGTGCAGACCAATTAGCAGCAAATGCAGTTGTTAATGCAAGTGTTGCTTCAGGTGCAGCAATAGCAGATACAAAATTAGCTACAATATCAACAGCAGGTAAAGTAGCATTAACAGCATTAGAGATTGATGGTGGTACAGATATTGGAGCAGATTTAACAACATCTGATTTAATTATAGTAGACGATGGTGCAGGTGGTACAAATAAAAAAGCCGCATTATCAAGAGTAGTAACTTTAATGACGGCACAAGGATTTTCTCAAGAAGACCCAACAGCCTTGGCAATCGCATTAGGATAATAGGAGGATAGATGGCAAATACGTTTAAAACAATAACTAAAGCAGGAGTAACCAGTGCTGATGTTATTTACACAGTAGCAAGTAGCACAACAACAGTGCTTCTTGGTATTATGATAGGTAACACAACAACTAGTCAAATTACTGTAACAGTTAGTTTGGCTTCAGATACTTCCAATAGAGCAGGAGCAAACAATGAGGCTAACCAAACAGTTGAGTTAGTAACCAATGCACCCGTTCCTGTTGGTGGTACACTTGAGTTGTTGGCAGGAAATAAAGTTGTTATGGAAACAACAGATGCTCTTTCGCTAACATCTTCAGCAGCAGCAGACATAATTTTATCAGTAATGGAGATAACCTAGAATGGCATACGTTGGTACACCCATAGATACAACCAATCAGTTTCAGTCTTTACAAGGTAAACGATTTAGTGGTAATGGCAGTACAACTGCATTTACATTAGACGTTGCACCGAGTTCAGTATTCGACATAGAAGTCTTTGTAGAAAATGTCCGTCAAGACCCAAACTCCGCCTATAGTTTATCAGGTACTACATTAACATTTGCTGCCGCACCTGCTAGTGGTACAAATAATATTTATGTAATACATCAAGCAAAAGCAGTAGGAACTATTGAAGTTTTAGATGGTGCTATTACTACTGCTAAGTTAGGAGCAGATGCAGTTACAGAAGCAAAGATAGCTGATGATGCAGTAGAGAGTGAACATTTAAACGATAATATTATATCAGGACAAACTGCTTTAGCTGCAGAACCCGCAGACACAGATGAGTTTTTAGTTTCAGATGCAGGTACAATAAAAAGAATTGATTATTCATTAATCAAAGGTCAAACAATGACACCTGCATTTAGAGCATTTCATAGTTCTACTCAAAATGTAGCAAACACTACTTTAACAACATTAAGTTTTGATTCAGAAACATTTGACTCTGATGGTACATACAATACTTCTAATGGTAGATTTACACCGGGAGTTGCAGGTAAATATGTAATTTTTGCTAATGTAAGACCAGATGATACAAATGTATATCAATTTGAATTAGAAATTAGAACTAGTGCTGAAAATGCAATAGCTAAATTTTCAAGAGGAAATAGTGCAGGTTCAGGTGATTCATTCTCTGTATATACGATTGCTGATTTATCTGATGATGAATATGTATTTATTACAGCGTACCATAATCAAGGTGGAACAAGAACTTTGTTAGCAGGAACTGCTGAAGCATTTTTTGGTGGATTTAAGATAATAGGAGCGTAATATGGCAACACTAGCGACAAAAACAAAATTATATATAGAGGCAAATTCTGCAACTTGGGATGACACAAAAGTATCTTTACAAAATGATGGCGATGGTAATGGCGATTATATTAAAACATGGACATATAGTTTTTCTAAACCAACAGATTCACAGATAGCATCTTATGAAACAGCAGGTAACACTGCAGAAACTTTATCAGGCGTTTTAGATAAAAGAAAAACAAAATACTTATCGTGGGAAGAACAATTAGATAAACTATACCACGATATTGATGATGGTAAATTAGATAAGACAGGTTCTTGGTACACACATATCAAGGCTGTCAAGGATGCAAATAGCAAGGGGTAAACATGGCACTTAGTAAAATACAATCAGAAAGCATTAATCTTGCAGATGACTATACCTTTACAGGAACAATAACTGGTGCAGGTGGTGGTAAGGTTGGTCAAGTAATCCAAACTGTTAAGACAGATGTATTTTCAACTACCTCTTCTTCTTTGGTTGATGTTACAGGATTAACTGCATCCATAACTCCAAGTGCAACTAGTAGTAAAATTTTAGTAACTTTAAACCTTAATATTGGTGCAAGTGATAATAATACGACAGCATTGTTTAGAGGCTCAACACAAATTGCTTTAGGTGATGCCTCTAGTAATAGGTCAAGAAGTTTTACTTCATCTGCATATATAAATGTTACTGTACAAATGCCTTCGAATACAACTTTCTTAGACTCGCCCAGTTCCAGTTCGGAGGTAACGTATAAAGTACAAACTGCTGCTGTTGGTGGTGGAACTACTTACTTTGGTAGAGGTGCTACTGATGGTGATAACTCACAACACGCAAGAACAATTAATGTAATTACATTAACGGAGATACTAGCATAATGATAGAACAAGCAATACTAAAAATAAATCCTAACGCAGAATTTTCTGTTAATGCAGATGATATAAATCAAATCACTTGGTATAATGGAACAACTCCTATTAGTGTATCAGATATACAGGCACAATTTACAGCAGTAGAATTTGATATTGCTATAGCTAACCTTAGAGAAAAAAGAAACAGATTATTAGCAGAGACAGACTATCTAGCTTTATCAGATAGCACTCTTAGTAGTGATATGACAACGTATCGTCAAGCACTAAGAGATTTACCTGCAGGAAAAGATACAGTAGAGAAGTGCGAGAACGCAACTTGGCCTACTAAACCATAGGAGGATAGATGAGTATTACAAAAGTAACAGATGCAGGATTAGATAGAAATAGAATCGTAACTCCTATAATTATTAATGGAGATATGCAAGTTGCTCAAAGAGCGACCTCAGTAACTAGTCATAATGCAGTTTCTTATACAACAGTAGATAGATTTAAAACTGTGTGTGAAACAGGCACATACACTGTAATTCAAGAGTCTTTAACAAGTGGCAACGCATACTTAAATGGTTTTAAAAAAGCACTAAGATTAGACACCACGACTGCGGAAGCATCAGCAGGTAGTGCAGGAGAACAAACCACAATAGAGCAAAGAATAGAAGGACAAAATCTTCAACAATTTTTGAAAGGCACTGCTAATGCAAAACCTTTTACTTTAGCATTTTGGGTGAAGGCAAGTAAAACAGGAAGTAATTTGCAAGTAAATTTAAGAGATGGTGATAATTCAAGACAAGTAGGTGGTACATATAACATTGATGCTGCCGATACATGGGAAAAGAAAATAATTAATTTTCCTGCTGATACTACTGGAGCATTTGATAATGATAATGGTGTAAGTTTAACTATAGAATGGTTTTTAGATGGTGGTTCAAATTTTTCTGGTGGTGCTGTACCTACAGCATGGGAAGCAAATTCTAACGCAGATAGAAATGTAACAAATTTTGATTTAGCAGGAAGCACTGATAATGACTGGGCATTAACAGGAGTTCAATTAGAGGTGGGAACATTTGACACTAACACAATACCTAGTTTTCCTTTTGAGAGTTATGCGAATAATTTAGAAAAATGTCAAAGATATTGTCAAAAAAATCCACAAACAAGTTCTGGTGGAGATTATAAAGTAATAGCATCTGGTTTTGCAGACAGTGCATCTTTGGCTATGTGTTCTATAAATCCTTATTCAGTAGAAATGAGAACAGTTCCAAGTATAACAAGTAGTGGAAGTTTAAGAATACACAAAGCTGGTGGAGCATCTAGTGTTTCAGGTGTCGCTATAGATTCAGATACATCAGGCTCAACTAGCTTTACAATAAGATGTACCACAAGCAGTTTAACAACTGGTCAAGGAGTATTTTTTGAACAAAGTAATGATGATGATGCTCATGTAATATTGGATTCGGAGTTATAAATGATTAGTACAGTAGAAAAAATATATCAAGGTGAAAGTTTTAGTTACAAAGTAATTTTACAAGATGGAACAGAATGGTCAGTTCCACATTCAGAAGAAAACAGACACTATCAAGAGATACTGAAATGGGTAGCTGCAGGTAATACAATAACGGACTCAGGAGAATAATATGGCATACATAGGACAATCAATTAAAAATGGTACATTTACAGATTTAGGTTTTACTGGAACTTTTAATAGTTCTACTACTGCTTTTAATCTAGGTACACAAGTAGGTTCACCTGCACAATTATTAGTATCGAAGAATGGTGTTATTCAAAGACCGGGAACAGACTATACACTAGCTACAGGTGGCACACAGATTAGTTTTACCACAGCACCTGCTAGTGGAGATTCAATCTTTATCGTAGAAATATCTGGTGCAGTTGGCGGACCCATGAACAGAGATTTAAATGGTGAAGAGTTAATATTAGACTTAGATGGTGACACAAGTTTTCATGCAGATACAGATGACCAAATAGATTTTAAATTAGGTGGTAGTGACCTTATGGTATTTTCTACTGCTAACACAAAGTTTGAAAGAGGGGCTTATAACCCAGAGGCTACACTAACAGATGCCTCCACAATAGCTTGGAATGTATCAACACAACCTGTAGCTAAAGTAACACTAGCAGGTAATAGAACATTAGCAGCAGGAACAAATCCACAAACAGGACAGTTTGTATCTTTATTAATTATACAAGATGGTACAGGTTCAAGGACAGTTACCTTCAATGCAGCATATGAGTTTGTAGGAGATACAGCACCAACACTAACTGGAACTGCAAATAAAGGAGACCATTTTGTATTTAGATATAACGGAGCAAAATTTATAGAGGTAGGTAGAAGTCTTAACCTATCCTTATCATAGGAGTATATATGTTTGCATTAGTAGAATCAGGAACAATTACACAATTCCCCAAAGGAAACAAAGGAATTACAATAGGAGATAATCAATATCCTAAAACTATTTATAGTTTATGGACTGAGGCAGAGAGAAATGCTATTGGAATCTATACTGTAGAAATAGATGAAACAAATAGAAAAGATGAAACATTTTATATTAATACAAATATTACTTATGCGTTTGGTAGCGGTAGGGTAACAGGTAGTTATGGAACAGCGACTGCTAAAGCTATTGCAGATTCTTTATATACTTCACAAGATAATACAAACGGATTAATACCTGAAGGTAAATCTGTAGGGGATGTTAAAGTAAAAGGTTTAAAAACTTTATACAAAAATAAATTTAATACAGAAGCTGCAGGACTACTAGCTAACACAGATTGGTATGTTATCAAAGCTGCAGATGTTGGTAGCTATTCTGTACCTAGTAATATTGCAACTTATAGAGCCGCAGTTAGAACAAAGGTCAATGCGATGGAAACATCTATAGATGGATGTTCAGATGTAGATGCATTAATCACTTTATTAACTTATGAAACAGATAGTGATGGTAATATTACAACAAGACCTTTAGGTGAGTTTCCAGACGAGGTAGTGTAACATGGGAGTTACAATACCTGGACCTTCAGGTGAAGTTCTAGAGCTATTTGAAATAAGTAACTCTCTTAGACTTAATCAAGGGGATTCACCTGTTTTAACAAAAACATTTAGTAGTGCAGGAACAGAGGAAACTTTTACTTGGAGCGGTTGGGTAAAAAGAGGGTCTGATTTTGGAACAAGACAGGTTTTTTTTGGTGCAGATAATGCTGAAAATAATAATGCTAGTTATATAAGATTTACAGATGATGAAACAATACAGGCATACTTAGATGATGGAAACAGTTTAGAAAGTAATTTAAATACATCTGCAAAATTTAGAGATGTTTCAGCTTGGTATCACATTGTTTGGGCAGTAGACACAACACAAGGAACAGATACAAATAGAGTAAAAATATATGTTAATGGAGTTCAACTAACTGATTTTCAAAGTCCAGTCTATCCGCCTCAAAACTTTGTTACAGATATAAACGCAGCTAATGAACCTCATTATGTAGCTACTCCAACAGCAGGTGTTGGTAATGATTATGCTTTAGATGGATATATTACAGAAGTTAATTTTGTAGATGGCTCACAACTTACACCCACATCTTTTGGAGAGTTTGATGATAACGGAGTTTGGATTCCAAAAAGGTACACAGGAAGCTACGGCACTAATGGTTTCTTTTTACAGTTTAAACAAACAGGAACAAGTCAAAACTCTAGTGGTATAGGTGCTGATACATCAGGTCAAGATAATCATTTTGCAGTAACTAATCTTGCAGCTACAGATATAACAGAAGATACTTGCCAAAATAATTTTTGTACTTTAAATCCTCTTTACAAACAAGGGTCTCCTACTTTTAGTGAGGGAAATTGTAAAGTAGTTCTTCCTGCGGGAGACGGCACACAAGGAGCGGCAGGTGGTATTGCTCCTGCTAATGGTAAGTGGTATTGGGAAGTTAAACATGTTTCATCAACCAATTCATCTATACTAGTTAGAGAAGCATCTGATAAAGAAGATGATATATCTTATTTTGAAGGTAATTATGCAGGTTACGAAAAACTTGATGGTAATCAAAGAGTGACAGGAAATACAGAATCTACTTATGGAGCGGCTTATGGCAATGGAGACATACTCATGGTTGCTTTAGATATGGATAATGACAGAGTTTACTTTGGTAAAAATGGTTCATGGAATGATGGTTCAGGTAATGCAGATGAAGCTAACTTAAGTGATTACGTTTCTTTAAGCGGGGTTGTTAATGGATTAGCTGCAGTTGCTAATGGTAATGGTAGTGCTACTGCTACATTTGAATTTAACTTTGGCAACGCACCCTATGCAATATCAAGTGGTAATACAGATGGTAAATATGGTAACTTTGAATACGCAGTACCATCAGGATATTATGCACTATGTACTAAAAGATTAACGGAGTTTGGATAATGGCATATACAACAATAGACGACCCTTCAGAATATTTTAATACTGTTTTGTTTACAGGTAATGGTGCTAATGGTCATGCTATAACAGGAGTTGGATTCCGACCTGATTGGGTGTGGCTTAAAGGTAGAAATGCTGCTGATGGAAATAACTTATGGGATATTAATAGAGGTGCAAATAAAAGATTATTTACCCATAATTCTAATGCAGAATTAGCAGATTCAAATTCATTAAAATCATTTGATAGTGATGGTTTCACTATGGATAATGATTCAGGAATAAATGGTAATGGAGACACCTATGTGACTTGGAATTGGCTAGGCTCAAATACAACTGCTTCAAATACTGATGGCTCAATTACATCTACAGTATCAGCTAATACTACCGCAGGATTTAGTATTGTGACTTATACAGGAACTGGTGCTAATGCAACTATAGGACATGGACTAGGTAAAAAACCAAATTCTATCTTTATAAAAGACAGAGATAATGCAAAAAGTTGGGTTGTATATAATTCAAATTTAACTGCATTAAAAAGATTAAATTTAGATACAACTAATGCTTCAGTTGATGCGTCTGAATTTCAAGATACTGAGCCTACAACTTCTGTTTTTTCTATAGCAACAGATAATAATGTTAATGGTAGTAGTCAAAAGTATGTCGCCTACTGTTTCGCAGAAATACAAGGCTACTCTAAATTTGGCAAATATACGGGAAACGGAAACACAGACGGACCTTTTATTTATACAGGATTTAAACCTGCATTTTTACTCGTAAAAAATAGTTCAGATGGTGGGGAAGGGGGATTGTTTGATAGTGTTAGAAATACATTTAATGTTGTCAATGCTAGAGTATCAGCAGATTCAGATGGTACAGAATATTCAGGTGACGCTAATAGAGATTTTGATTTTTTATCAAATGGTATTAAAGTTAGAAATGGTTCTGCACAGGTATTTAATACTTCAGGGCAAACGCATATTTACATAGCATTTGCAGAACATCCATTTGTAAGTAGTGAAGGAGTGCCAGTAACGGCAAGATAGGAGGACAGAAACATGTGTGAATATTGTAATGGTGAATGTGGAGGTAACTGCTAATGTATAGTGAGAAACCTAAAACACAAAGACTACCAAAAAAGAAACCACAGGAAGAAGCTTTAAAACAATCTAAACTTAAACAGTTAACAAAGCCTCAACCTGAACCTAAAAAACCTAGGACAGTTGCTAAGACTACTGCTCCTATGAAGAAAAGAATGAAACCTATTAGAGGCCAAATGGTAGAAGCTAGTCAAACAGCTAAACCCATGTCTCCTAAAAT
>Ga0115545_1001760_pt1 | contig 10927 bp, 19 predicted proteins | sample COGITO_mtgs_1003_FD_87188 | JGI IMG/M metagenome (GOLD analysis project Ga0115545, IMG submission 87188) | Pelagic marine microbial communities from North Sea - COGITO_mtgs_100330 | ecosystem: Environmental > Aquatic > Marine > Epipelagic | place: Germany:Helgoland, sampling site Kabeltonne...
ATAGACGATTCTGAACGAGGAGCGTACATTCTGGTGTCAGAACCTCTTCCCATCATTCCTTCAGTCATCAGTAATCCCCCATAAGATATTCACTAGAGCGCTGCAACGCAGAGGCTATGTCTTCATAGAACTGTTGGATGCTAGGCGGGTCAAGAAAACAACTTCCCATTAATTTTAACTCACCTCTTATTCTTGGTAAAATCTCTCTTAACTTTCTTCTTGTTTCAAAAACAATTTCAGGTTCATCAGATTCACAAAGAGTTTTTAGATAATCAATTACTTCTAAAATAGCGCTACCAAAGACTAGTTGTAGATTTTCTTTTTCAACGTAAAAATTAAACTTTTGAAAAACTAAAGAAATGTAATCTAAAAACACAGGTAGTCTTTTTTCATCAATAATTATGTTATCATGTAATAACCTATAACCCGGATGTGATGAAACAAATAATTCATCAATTATAATCACGCTATGTCTCCTCCAGCAGATTCAATTAATTGTGATTTAATTCTCTTCCAAGATTCTGGAGACTCTTTTGCTAACTCAACTTTTAAGATATTTATTGTTTGGTTTACAGTAGTTTCTGTAGTATCACTACCCCAAGTATCATTGAATTTTACTAAGTCTTTTATTGATTCTCTAACTTCTTTGTGTAATGATACCGCGTCCCTAACAAATCCATCTTCATGTACACTCCCCTCAGAAAGTAATTCTGACAGTTTATCATTTAGTTTTTCGACATTATTTCTCAGTATTCCAAGTTCTTGTCCAACTGTAATTGCGACCTCAACTGCTGCTGATTTCTTAACCAACGGTTGAAAGTGGTGCTTCATGTGATGATACACAGTATTCTCAGCAATATCTAGTTCCTGAGCAATAGCCTCCGATTCTGACCCGTCAGTAAAAAATCTAGCCTCAAAAGCAGACCTATCATCATGAGAACAAATAACACATCTAGGATTAGCACCCATATGATACTCTCCCATGTGATTTCTAAAATGTCTATCAGAAGTATTTGCCCGCCAACTCATTTCTTTGTCCATTTGTTTTGGGGTTATATTTCCCGCAAGTAAATCGTCTTCAAGACCATCCCTATCTGGATGTTGACAAAAAGAACAAGAGCGTTTTGTTATACGCGCCGCTTCGTCCATTGATTATCGTATGATAACCTTGTTATTCAATATTATTACCACTATTGTGTTATTCTTGCATAAACTGCACTTAGAAACACAAGCGAAGAAAATAATCCAAAGACAAAAAATGTAGCCTCGTTAGTAGATAAGTCTCCACCTCTAAACAATAAAACCGCCACCATCATAACTATTAGAGAAATTAATTGAACCATTATCATATCAATTATTACACTACGTTGTGGACTCCACATACCTAATGCCATTTCATTCATTTGATTGATTGGGTTTGGTATTCCTGACATCATTATGCTCTACCTCCGAATAGTAAACTACGAGCAGTAGACCCAACAGCGTTTCCTACATTTTCCATCATACCGGGATTTTCTAACGCAGCACCTAATGCTCCTTGAAGCATAGATTGTTGAGACATAGCCAAAACCTGTTGTCTTCTCATTTCTGCTTGTTGAATTATTCCAGTTGACTGATTTTGTAAATTACTCAATTGAGCCACAATATTTTCAGCAGATAGTGTTTGTAAGTCTGAAGGAAGAGATGTAACATCTAAACTAAGAGTACCAGTTTCTTCATCTAACTTGAATGTTGAGTTTTTTAGTACGTTGAGAAGTGAAAATGTTGTTATGTTAGATAACATTTCCACCATAACAGGCATTTGAGAACTTACAATAAACTTTTCAACAGGATTTAATGTTTCAAGCATAGCCATCAAAATCTCAGTTTCAGAAGGTGGCGCCACAGGTTGTTGTGCAAATTGATTGAATTGGGCGTACTGGTCTTGAACTCCGAGACCATTCATGAAACCCTGTGCTGCTGGTTGTTGTCCAAAACCGAATTGTTGTTGTGGGGGTTGTCCAAAAGGCGCACCAGTTTGAGATAAATTAAGAGAAGAATTTGATTGTGGTATTTGTTGATTATTACCAAATATTCCTACCATAACTAATTCACTCCTTGTGTATTCGGTATAGGGGGCGTGTTATTAGGTTGCTGATTGATAATTTGTTGGAAAGCAGGGGTAGGAGTATTCATTTCTACTAACTCTTTTTGGAATATTCGTAAATCAAATGTTACTGTGGTAATATCATTTATACCCGTTTCTGGATTTTTATAATGAGTTATATTTATTCCCTCATACGCTCTAGCGTCTTTTTCTAACAATTCAAAAAATGGCTCATACTTAGATAACATCAAAGGTGTGTCTGCTTCATTTTTTTGCATAACACTAACAGGCACAGTCACAATAGAAACCCCCTGTTTTACCTTATCGCGTAAGCGATTAGGATTCATTTCGTATTCTCTTTCTTCTTCAGTTTCCCATTTACAAAGGAGATGAAATAAATGTAGGTGCTCAGGGCAATAAGTTCCTCTCATTTTCCTCCCGCTAGTTACTTTATCCATTGCCAAAAACGCTTCAGCCTGTCCAGTTACTGGGTTTTGCCAATACATATCCCAAAGACTTCTACCAGTTTCATCATCACATATTTTCTCATAAAGATTATCATATTGAATTAATTCTTTACAGTCACAACCATCTACAACACAAACGTGTGATTGTTTATTATATCTATATTTACTACCAAAAAATCTTGCTGGAGAGATTAGACTTCTTTTGGCTGGTCTCAATAATTTATATGCTTGGCGTATATCTTGTTTTCTGGCTTTTCTGGAATTACCATGAGTTGATGGGTAAAAGTTTACTTTAGGAACTTCTAAATTTCTTTGAGAAGCCATTTCTTGCATAGAACGTTGAGCAGAGGCTTGTTCCATTAAAACTGCTCTATTTAATTGAGGATTTCCTTGAGCAGCAAGGGCCATTAACGCTGTTTCGTTAGAGTGTCCTAAAGAATTAACTGTTTGTTGATTGAAATTGTAACCGGGAATATAATTAGATACCATATTATCACTTCTGTTGAGGAGTCACCTTTACACATAATTCTCCATCTTCACTTACATCAAACTTCCAACTTAGTTTTTCTCCTGCTGTAAGTTTAAATTGTTCAATTATCCACATCGGAACGGTTGTTCTTAAACTGTTAGAGCCCCCTCCGGTTGACACAAGAGTAGTCTCATTATTCACTCTTGCCATTAGATGTCGCAACACCACTCATATCAAAAAGGTTACTGATGAGGTCACTTGGCAGGTAAACACTACATTGTTAATAAATCTAGCATTGTAATTTCAACATTCCAACCTATTCTAGTAGCCATAAAACTTCTTTTTGTTCTAATACCTGATTTTTGTAAACGAATTAAATCATCTCTAAACGGGTCAAACACTTTATGTTCACCTATTCTTCCTTGTTGCCAAAGTAAAGCGGCGTTATCATCAAAAAATCTATCTGCTTTATTCGCTACAAGCATTATCAATTTAGGTGAGTATTTTCTTCCTTTTATTCTACTTCTTATGCTCCTATAGCGATAATTACGAGAAATCAGAACATCACATAAATATTTGAAACCTGCAACTTGTTCCATCCCTTCTGCCCCACCTCTCAAAGCCCTTTCATCAAACATGTAAATTATTGCTTCCGCTTGGCGATATACCATATCTTCTATCCAAAGATTCCAATATCTTTCTTGTCCACCTATATCAGCAGAGTTTACAACTCGTTTTTCACCTTTCCAAGAAACTCTTTTTTTAGTTGATTTAGGTAAAATATATCTTGTTAATATTTTATAGTGTTCAGTTCTTTCTTCAATGGGAATATCATACATCTCTCCCGGTGTTGTCATATAAGAATCCAAAGTGGTTTTTCCTACCATTGCTGTTCCATAAATACCAACACTTCTGGGTCTCCAAGCATTGTAAATATTTTGACCCCACAGCGCAGCGCCTACTAAAACGCTACCCGTCATACTCAAGTTAACACCTAACCTAAGTCAACTAACCAATTTCCTAATTGCTCTAATTTAAAATAAAACCATTCAACTGTAGATTCCCATAAAGAAAAATCACTATTCGCTTCAAAAGCACTAATAATAAAAACAGAGGCAACTGCTACTACAACAGTTCTAATCCAACCATAGCCCCATTCATATACGTTGTCAACTGTATTAGCCAAATGCATTGCTCTAAGGGTTTCTTCTACTGAATCATCTTTTGGTGTTTTGAATATTTTACCCATCTGCTTCAACTCTTATATCTGAGGTCAGGGGTTCCATCCTTTTTCAACCTCATTGTTGGTTTTCCATCTGAAGGGGGTTTTGGTAAGTCTTTAATCATAGAATCAGTCATTTGATAAATTTCTTGCATATTTGCCGATTCCACCCCTAATCCTAATGGTTGTTGTACATTAGTATTGTGTGTAGGTATACCGGGATTAAAAGTAGAATGATAATCTAATCCTAAATTAGCCATATTATTAGCATCTCTATTATCTGTTAAAAATGAAGGTGGAGACATTACTTTATCAGGATTTTCTTGCATCCATCTTAATTCTTTTTCTAGTTCCATTTCTTGCTTTCTTAATTCCATATCAGAACGTCTTTGGTCAAATGAGACCTGTATATTCCTAAAACGAGATTGTTGTTGTCTTTGAAATTCTGATATTCTTGCTCTTTCTCTAAGATTTCTTTCAAAGAACATTTTGAATAAATAATACGCTAACCCTTGTAAAGCAAAAGCACCCATTGCGTAATTTAAACCATTCATCCACGTTTCATCATTTACTAGCCACAATTTTGAATCAAAAATAGCAACTGCAACCCCAATCAATGCAGACTGACTTATTATCAATCCCATCAATCTAATTTCGGAATCTGTTGTATCAGACATATACACACCTTGTCAGAGGCCACGGATGGGGTCACCTTAAACCCTTCTGAGTAAAAATCCGGTGTTTTAGGTTATTTGTCTTATTTATCCTATTATTAGTATATATATAATAATTAATACATATGTATAGAGTCTATATTAATAATAAGACAAATGGGATTAACAGTTCCAGCGTTTTAGTGCTGCACCCTTTGGTGTTAATTTTCCATCTTTACTAGTTGGGCCTTTGCTTCCACCCATTCTAGCACAAAACGACTTGCGCCTCTTGGCCCTCTTGCTTCCGGGTTTGAGTTTGGATGGCTTTGTCGTGACTGGCGGTTTCAGGTTAGCACCTGTCTCCCTCTTGAACTTCGCACGACCCGCAGCATTGAGGCCACCCTTCTTGTGATGTCTCTTCGGATTGTACCCATGAAATGGCTTTTCACCTTTAGCGACATATCTAGTGCTACCTGCTGGTGAAGTAATTTCTTGATGGCAGTTTGCACAACTTCCATGATACCCTGTATAATCAGGTGTGTAAGCAACCATTGGGTTTTCACTCCCACAATGAGGACATGGGAAATCATATTTTGAGGCTTTTTCAAAAACAGAATCTAACAGTGCTACTGATGCTTGTTGCATTGGTGTACAACAATCACATATGTCAAAATCATTTATTTCTAATACCCCCCATATTGAAAATCTTCTAACATTTGTTGATATTGATTTCTTTCTTCTTGTGGAGTTTGTTCTCTACCCTTTTGATTCATCACATCGCGTGGTTGTTCATTACCTGTTGCATCAATCATATCTTGTATCATTCTTTGCTCTTTGGTTTTTTGTCTTTCGTTAGTAAAAGAAGTTGGCCCGGTGTTTGGCCTTCTATTGAGACTTAATTTTTTTCTTTCTGTTGATGCTTTGAGTATGTCCCACGCTGCGGAGAAAGCATCCATGTCGCTTCGCATAGCGTAGTCTGTCTTAACAATTGTTGGTTTTCCACCCACACCTTGCTTTTTTGCACGTTTTCTTTTTGTCGCTGCTTGCTTCTGACCTGATGACATAGAACCTGATGTTTTAGGAGTTTTACTTGTTACTTTAACTGATGGTCTACATTTAGGATATCCCTTGCTAGATGTTTTTGCTTCACTTCTTCCACAAGGCGGGTGTTTTCCATCTTTATCTTTACGTGAAACATCAACCCATTTTTCCTTAAACCAACGGTTTAGATTTTTTTGAACAAGAATGTCACTCATTTAGCCACCCATGCATCACAAGTATGGTCTGCTCGACAATTAAAATCATACATTTTACAATATCCCGTCATAGGGTCTTTTGTTTTTGAAGAATCCCACGCTTTGCAATTACCACATTTTTTCGGTCCTGTCGCTTTTCGATAGTTTGGTGCATCTTCTTTCCCTTTGAGGAGGTTCCAAGACTTAACATTAGCAACGTGATTCATTTCTTTTTCCCCTTTTTACCACGAAACTTACCACGACAATATTGTACGGCCCAACCATTAGCATAAGCAGACGGGTAAACAGCAAACTTTCTTTTTGCTGCTGCTTTTCCTTCAGGACAGAGTTTTTTCCAAACCGCATCCATACCAACACAATGGCCGCATTCACAACTCATTTTTTCACCTTGACCTTGCGAAGTGTGCCTCGATTTTTAAAATGCCTAGCCCTATTACTACTTTGGTTTTCTAAAGTAAATTTTCCACCTTGAGTATGGCTAATATCTTTTTTATTATTCGAACCGTAAATACCCCTGCGTCTACGCTCACGATTCAAATCTACTCGATATTTCACTCTTTCAGGACTAGACTCGTATTTTTTATCATAGGCTAACTTATGTTGTCTGGCCGCTTCAGACATTTTTCTTTTCAATAATTGAAAAGCAATTTTCATTGGTTCACCTTTATTTAAATCAATAAAATCTTGAGAAAACATATCTTCTCCCATCAACGCTTGAGGTTCGTTGTATCGTTGCCAAAAATCTTTGTGGGGTTCAACACCGCCCCAATCTCCATGTTCTTCTGACATTTTATCTAACGCTACCTTAGCCGGATGAAGTGGATGTTCTTCTTGAAAATTATCATAATGACTCATAATCTCCACTTGCTTTTCATGTGGTAATTCGTTTACTTTTGAAGAAGCATCATGGAAGTGTTGAATATAACGAAGGTATTGATTAAACGCTTCATCAGGGTAAAAATGCTGTCTATCGTTTTCAAACATACCTGCATAATATTCCGTTTCTAATTCACCACTCGCAGGGTCATTCCAATAAGAATTCGGTGCGTTTGCTATGGCATCAACAATCCGTTTTTGTTTATCTTGCAATTTATCGTAAGGTAAAATCTCTTGTCCTAAATCAAAAGCCTCTTCCATAATTCTATTTTTGTCATCGTTTTTAAGCAACTGATAAGCAATTCTCATTGGTTTAATTAAAACCATTTTTTTAACTAATGGTCTAGTTGAACCGGGACCCGGAGGTAAAGGTGGTAAAATTCTAACTCTTGCTGCTTTTTTCTTTTTTGCTTTTCTTGCTCTTCTTATTGCGACTTGTGGATTATTCGTTTTGATTTTTTCAGGTGTGGCATCTATTACATGTTCTACATTCATAGTACCCGGACCATCACCTCTTCCAAATTTTTGTTGTGAACCCCTAAGCATTACGGTTTTTACTTGAGGGGTGCTATGTGTTTTATGAGGTCTAATTATACTCACAATGGTATTTCCGTTTGAATGTCTTAACCCTTTCTCATTTACACCAAGAGGGTTTCTAAAAGAATCTAAATAATGAGTTCTTACTGCTACATGTCTAGGGGCATTTTTAGTATAATTACCTAAAGGACCCATAATTCCAGCATCAACTAAACCTTGTATAGTTCTAGTTTTTACTTCAGAATTTTCATTTTTATCATGTACACGAAGAGGGTCACTCAATCTTTCAGAAGCATGTCCTGCGAAAAACTCTGGTGGTAATTGTGAAGTATTAACTTCTGGAGGCTCTAAAAGGGTATTTTCATCTTTTAAGATATAATTCACCATTATATCAGAAAACATGTAACCCCCTCATTGTCTTCGAGCATTCATCATTTCTTCTATTTGCTGTGCTAAATAATCCGCTTCTGCTCTCATTTGTGAAGCACCGTGTGGGTCAGTAGCCATCATTTGTTGTGCTCTTGCGTCCATTTCGTGAACTTTTTGACGCATAGCCTGTAGATTCATTCCTTGAGCAGTACCAGCACCAACTCCCATTTGGTTGTAATCTTTCAAAAACTCAAAGGCTTTTTTCATTGCTTCGGGTGTTGCTGTGTCTTGTGGTGATTTAGGAGAGGGAGGGGTAACCGCAATTACTAAACTCATACCTTTCTTTTTCTTTTTGCCGTCCATTTTTTCTTCACGCATACTTACATCTCCTTTTCTTGCATCATTCTTCTAACCATAGCCACTAATTTATCCTTTGGCATATTAGCAAATTCATCTTGTGGGGCCTCATCATAGTCATCAAGAGGTGTTCCTGTTGGCTCATTGTCTTGACGCATTGCTTGTGAAAGCATTCTAGCGGCAGCCATTTTATCTGCTTTGGGTGTATAAGGTGGAAAATCTGATTCTCTATCGAAAGGTTGCTCTCGATGTCTGTCATCTACGGAGTCATACCATGCTTTTCTTAATAAGTTCCATGACATTTCAAATGCATCCATTTTATCTACTCCTTGATACTCTAACTAAACCAGTTTGTTTACGCATTTTTGGTCTTTGAACTCCTCGCGCTACCTGTCTGGCATACTTCGCTTTGGTTTTTCGGGTTTTAACTTTCCGGGCCAATCGTTGAACTTTAGCCTTTGCTTGCTTTTTTGGTCGGTCAGAAATGTAACTTTTACCAGCATATCCAAATTGACCTTTTAAGAGGTCATCTATGATATCGGCTGGTTCAATCACAGTGTTCGAGACAAGCAGAACACTTTTACCATTTCGCTGATTGGGTAGTTTCAATGGGCTATGTTCTAGTCAAGGCTGCACCTGCTGTTGGTGCTGTTGGTGCTGCTGCATTACGAGCAGGTGGTGCTGCTGCATTACGAGCAGGTGGTGCTGCATTACGAGCAGGTGGTGCTGCTACATTACGAGCAGGTGGTGCTCTTGCTTCAAAGATAGGAGTTAAAGGGGCTGTAAGAGGAGCAGTGGGTGTAAAAACATTACAATCTTTAAATAATGCTAGAAATCAAGCAAAAGATACTTCTGAAAGTGTCTCCCCTTCTGACCAAAATCAGGGACAATATGCACAGTTAGCGGCTGAAACTCGTCAAATGCTAAGAGATAAGGCTTCTACGAATCCCACTCAGTTTCCCTGAAACATAAATAAAGGCTCTTTCAGCCATCGGAATATTAACAATTCCTTTTAGATACATTTCAGCAGCCTCTAATTTTGCAATATCTACAGATTGTTCAATTTCAATTCCGTAATCAGAAGCCCAGTCAATTAAATACCGAGTTGGTAAATTACCAAAACTACCCGGAACAAAGGGACAACCACCTAAACCACCTAGTGAAGTATCAAACTCCCTAATACCGGATAAGTAGGCAGCATCCAGTAAATGTGAAAATTCAACCTTCCTACTACTAGGCTTGTGTAGGTGAATGGCTAAATTTGGCATAATTTCACGGGCAATTTTTACCACGGTGGTAATTTCTTTTTGGGTTGCTATTCCTGTGGTGTCTGCAAGAACGACAGTTCCGGCGTTTTCTGCACCCCATTTTAGTATCTGCACAAAAAGCGATTCATCATAATCTTCGAAAGCAGAACCAAAAGCACAGGAAATGTATAACCTTACTTGCTCAGGATAAACTTCTTCCAACGCAATTTCATATCTTTCTAATATTCTATCAATACTTGGGGTTCCTAAATTGCGAGTATTGAACTCTGGAGAGGGTGAAAGATAGATGTTGAAAAGATTTACACCCGCTTCTTTTGCCAAATCTAAACCTTTTGCGTTTGGTATTAATGCTGAAATGTGATTATTATCTTTGTTTATACCTTTTAAAACCAGTGCGGTATCTTTCATTTGGGGTACTAAAGATGGGTTTACAAAACTACCAACTTCTATTTTATCCAAACCTGCTGCAATCAACATATCAATCAGATACGCTTTTTGCTCCGCTGGAATTTCTTTAGAAATAGACTGTAATCCATCTCTCGGACCCACCTCATAAATTGTTATTGGGTCACTCATGGGGTATGCGAACTCACTGTCGTAAATTAGCATATCGCTGGAAAAGTAATCCAGCCTCCTCTTCTAGTCTAGTATTACCACTCATCATCATCTTCAAAATCGTTGACATAACGATTTGCTTTTCTTCAACAGTGAAATTTGATTCCGGTGGGTACGCTTTTAGCACTTGCCAAGCCTCAGTAAAAGGTTCAGGAGTGGTACTCATCAGTAATAATCGCAGGTATGCTTTATAAATAAACCCGTCGTAGTCACGTTTTACATGGTTCATGAGGCTTTTAATGACCTTTTACGGGGACAAATACGCAAAACAATACGAAAATCAGTCATTTCACTTATGGTAGGGCTGATAATAGTAGGTATATTTGTATTAAGACCACTGCTGTAATACTTCTGGGGGTATTGAACCTTGGCGAACCCTACTCATACCGCCTTGTAAATCACCATAATCTGGCTCTTGATGCTCCACATATTCAGGTAAATCTGCGGTTCTCATTCGCACAACTCCTACTTTTGAGGGGTCTTGCTTTGTTCTTCTTGCCCTTTCTTGTGCAAATCTTAGTGCCGCTTCTGGGTCTGTAGTTGTATAATTTACTAAATCTGCGGCCCTTAAGGATTCAGGTACATATCTTTTTGAACGAGTTTTGGGACTTCCACCTCTTATTCCATGTTGTAAAACACTAGGTAAATCTACGGTTCCGTGGTATTCATACGCTTTTTCTAAATTATGATATTCAGCATATTCAGGATTTAATTCATGTCGCCAAGGTTGCGTTTTATCGTCATATGCGTGG